>Ga0210025_1000666_pt1 | contig 42181 bp, 29 predicted proteins | sample CryGeyme20150102_FD_183989 | JGI IMG/M metagenome (GOLD analysis project Ga0210025, IMG submission 183989) | Groundwater microbial communities from Crystal Geyser aquifers in Utah, USA - Crystal Geyser metaG 2015-0102 (SPAdes) (version 2) | ecosystem: Environmental > Aquatic > Deep subsurface >... | reverse complement strand
GCGTATATTTTTTAAAACAATTGTTGGAAAGTCGTTGTCTTTAAGTTGCAAGTTATTTCGGAGACGCTCTATTCGTTCTTGGATTTCCGAAAACTCGCTATCATTTTCATTGTCGTCAACAACAATAACATTCCATTCAGATTTAAAAATACCAACTTGTCTGTAAACAGAAGGCAAACTTCTATTTATTAACCAATCGGTTCGTTTTTGAGATGTCGCTATTATAACCGAGAACTTCATTTGGAATTATTATTTGTAAACCATTTTACCGTTTAGCTGCTACTCTAAAGTTGGCTATTTCGAGTTACTTCACTATCTCCCAAGCAGTAACTTTGATAGATCCCAAAAGCTTTTTTGAGTCACTGAACCGCCAATTTGGGTAGTGGGGTTAGCTGTTGGTTATTTTCCCATAATCATATCAAGCTCAAGGTCTGCTTGGTTTTCCAATTGCATTTCTAACCATTCCTCAAAATCTTCTATATATTGAGGAGCAAGTTTCAATGCTTCTCCAAGCTCAGTAACATTTTTTAGTCTAATAGGATGTAATCCAACAAGCAGGTCTGCATACACTTCTTTTGACCCTTTTTCAATAAAATCATCAGGATTATTTGAAACATAAATTAAATCGTACAAATAAGGGTCATCATTTTCTACAAATTCGCAAATATTTCTAAGAATCAATGCGTCATTGAAATTATTCTTATTGTTTTGAAATGGCGGATTTTTATTAATCGATAGTTCAGCAATAAATAACTTTTGCGCTTCAGTGGTTTTAATTATTTTACAGGAATTCATAAAGGCTTCTACATCTTCAACTCTCTCTTTTGCTTTTTTTATTCTATTCGCTTCGTCTTTATACTCAGAAATTGTCTGTAGATAATTATACTTAGCGACGTCTTGTAGATAGTTTGAAATATTTAATGCCGATCTGTATTCATCTTTAATGTTGTTCGACAGCGTCTTGATATTATTCTGCTTATTTCTAGCCCATTCTTTTAAAATGATATCATTCACAATTACTTTTATTTCCCCGCTTTCTTTCATCTCTTTTAATTTTACCCATAGATGATAAAATGTATCCTTAGTAAGGTAAATCCAAATATTAGTGTCTAATACAATATTCATTATCGTTTTTTTATTCTTAAAGTTACCGATTTTTGGGATTTGAGTTCAATCAGGAAATTGATGTAAAAAACCTAATAGTTGTACAAACGTTAATAAAAAAACTACCTTTGAATTTTGTAATTCATCAAACAAGTCGAAAAACCTGAATTACACGTTTGTTCTAATAATTTTATCAAGTATGCTTCTTTTCCGTTATCCAAAATCTATGGTCTTTGTCAAGAAACACTATGTAAAATACATTTTCTTCAAAATAACCTATTACACACTCTTTTCCTTGAATGTGAATTGAACACCAAGAAATGTCTTCTGGTATGTGTTTTGGTTGATAAAAATCAGATTTAGCAGGGAATATTCCTTTGGGATATTCTTTGATAATTTGTTGCCGAGTTGCTTCCATTCTAGTCAGGCTACAAACTCCTTGAAGTTTTCTAATAGCTAACGCAAGTAAATTTTCTCGTTCCCAAAGTTCAAATGATTGTCCTTGATTACTGTCAAAATCTTTTAAACTTAATACAATAAGTCTTTCTCTTTGACCAGAATGTAATTCAATACTTTTAACTTCTCTTTTGTAGGAAGCAACGTTCCTTTCTTTAAACTTGTTCTGCTTCCCTTTTTCCATAGAGTAATTCGTTTAATTTTTCATCAATATCAAAATATGGGATTGCTCCATATTTGCCTTCAATATAGTTCTTGTCAAAAGCTGACTTGTTTCTGACTTTATCAGTTTTAAAATCGGCTAATGAAAATAATTCTGAAGCTCCAAATTGATTTTTTTCCACAAACCAAATTTGGTCTCTTCTGAATGTTTCTTTGTTAAGTAAAGAAATATCATGAACGGCACAAATGAGTTGAGCTTTACTCTTGTTAAACTTGTGAAAGAAATCTACCAGTCTTAAGGTGAGGTGGCTATGTAATCTTGAATCAAGTTCATCAATGATTAATACTTTACCATTTTGTAAGGTGTCATACCAAGAGCCAAGTAGGTATAATAGTTTTTTCGTACCTTCCGATTCTTGTTTGTCAAAATTGAATGCAACAGTATCAACTAAAACATTGTCTTCATCATATTTTCTATGAAATGTAATGAGTTGGTCTCTTTTAGGTTGCTTTGACTGTATTTTTTGAATACTTGTCAGAAGATTGATTATTTCTTCGTCTTTCTCTTTATCTCGTAACGTTTCAAAGTCTATATCATTAACATCTTCTTCTGTTGTTGAAAGATTTGCTATTTCTAGGTATTTAATGAAATGTAGTACCCAATTAAAGAATTGCTTGTCTGATTTTAATTTGTCAATAGTATATCTTTTGTGTCCTCGGTCATGAATTCCATTAACGAAATTGCATTTTTTGAACCAATCAACAATATTTGTAGAAGTATCTTTACCTAAAGTTGCTAAAACGGATAGAAATAAAACATTCTCTTTAACATCTTCTTCTTTTCCGAGCCCTTCCTTAAAAGCAGATTTGTTTACTTCAATTTTTTGATGATCTCGTTTGAATAGATATACCTCTTTGCTAGTAGTATGAAATAGCCATTCAGCAACAATTTTGTCGTAGTCTATTTCAAATCCGTAGCGATATTTAGTTTCTTTTTGAATGAAAGATATTTCAAAGAAGCTAGTTGCTTTCTCTGTCTTTGTATTAAGAGCAAATTTTTCTAGTGGAAATTTCCTTTCACTATTCTCCATTAAAGCATCTCGAAACGAGTTCAAAACAGTTTGCTTCATGAAACCCATAGCTTCAAGAAAGTTACTCTTACCACTTGCATTGTTTCCGTAAACTACAGCCGATTTTAAGAGATTAAGATTGCTTTCTGTCTTAATAATATGTAAGTCTGAGTGTTCCTTAAAAGATTTAGCAGCCACCATTGAAAGTGTCGTTAAGTCTTTAAATGATAGGAAATTCTCTATGCTGAATTCTATTAACATGTCAATTCTTGTCGGTTTAATTAGACTTCAAAGATACATCAAAATTTGAAATTTGCACTAATATTTCATTTTTTTGATTTTGATACTTTCTTAAATAATTTTGTCGTAAGGTTAATTACAACAATCTTGACAGATTTCTCATTTATTGAAATTAGCGAAAGACATTTTTCATAAGTTCATCTAACCTTTCTTAATGCATCTAATTCATGAACCATTTTATGTGTGACAAAACATTGTTCATTCATTTTTAGTAATTCATTTCGACTAATTAGCTTAACATTATTACTAAATGCAAGCTCTTTCGCAAACGAAGTAAAGTCTCCATTTGTGATTACAATTAAATTAAAATCTACTTGTCGTTCATTTTCATAATATTTTTTTGCTGCTACAACTTCCTGAATAGCCGCGTTGCTATTCTTCTTTTTTGTATGCTTTACCTGTACTAAGTAGTTTTTTAATTTTGATGTCAAAACTAAATCAGCACCTCTATCACCTGATCTCTGGGTCAATTCAACTTGATAGTCATTTAAATAAAGACAACCAACGTAAGCTTCAAATAAGAAATCTGATAATTCGTCAATTTCATTTTCTGTTAATTTTTTTTGCGTTCTACCGCCATTTGGTTTGACATCTATACCATTAAATACATCTCTTACATTTACTTCCATTTGCTCTGTAGGAAATAATGTACTTGATGCTACTGAACTTTTATTGTTTAGTAGTTCATCTAAAGTGATTTCAAATGATTTAAAATTTGGTGAAATACTAATTGGATAATGCACATATACAGGTTTAACCTGCCCAATTCTGTATGCTCTATCTGTAGCTTGTTGTTCTTTTGCTGGATTCCAATGCCTACTATAATGAATTACATGGTTAGCTCCTGTAACATTTAAACCCACTCCTGCTGCAATTGGCGACATCACAATTACATTAAATCCAGCTGTAGCTTGATAAATATCAATCGTTTGCTGCCTACTTTTCTTACTATTCTCCTCATCTTTTTTTGTAGTTGGTGTATCTCCATTTATTCTAGATGGAATGAAGCCAAAAGTATGATAGATTACTTTTTGTAATAACTCTTGGGTTTCTTTTCTATCAGCAAAAACAATAACCTTTTCTTCTTTTTGCTTTATTTCTTCAAGTAATTGTATGGTTTTTTTAAGCTTATTGGACTTTTCTATTAAGGTATCCACATCCCAATTTCTTAATTTGTATGATAATAACAATGGATGATCTGAAATTGTTTTTAAATTTTGAAGAAGCTTTAGCATTAAACCTTGAACATTATCTGCTTCGTTTGAATCTTTCAAATACCTTTCAACTTATTCTAAATAAATCTCTTCATGATAATCAGTCATTTCAATTTCATAACGTTTAATATGCTTTTCAGGTAAGTCTTTTGCCACATCTTGTTTAATCCTCCTAGTAAGAAAATAGCCAATTTCATTTCTCAGCATTTCCCCATGTTTTATAATATCTGTTTCTGCATCTTTTAGAGGAGTTTGATATTTTTTTGCAAAATCTTTAGCAGTGTTCAATAAACCAGGGGCTACAAAGTCAATTATACACCATAAATCAACAAGGGAGTTTTCTACAGGCGTACCCGTCAAAGCAATTTTAAAATCTGATTTTATTGCTTTAACAGAGTTCGTTACTAGTGTACCTGGAGTTTTAACTTTTTGAGCCTCATCAATAACAACAATACTAAAGTCAATTGCGCATAAGGTCTTTTGATAGTTCCTTATAGTTTCATAATTAGTCAATAAAATTTCAGCTTTATCATATTTAGCAATAAAATCACTATCAACTTCTTTGGTTGCAGGTACATTCTCTCCATAAATCGTAGAGATATTTAATGAACAGGGTTTAAAAAACTTAGCATATTCATTCTCCCAATTTTCAATTAAACTTACAGGGGCAATAATTAAATAAGGTCTATTTTCTTCATTTTTATTCTGAAAATGCCATTCAATGAAATATAATATCTGAATGGTTTTACCCAGTCCCATATCATCTGCAAGTAAACCACCAGAAGCATTTTTTAATAGTAAATATTGTAACCAAGCTATTCCTTCACGTTGATGCCCCTTTAAATCGAAAGCTGAATTAAGATTTGAGATAGTATAAAAATCATATTCCTTTAAATTTTCGAAATATGTAGTTGAGCTCCCATATTCTAATAATTCAGCATTCTCTTTTATAATTAAAACTTCAAAAGATTGCTTTTCAATAGGTTCTTTGGGATTTTTCAATTGTTCTTCAGCAATCTTAGCTAATTTTTCAGCCTCAGCAATGGGTATTGTTTCTCCTTTGTAATTTACATTTGTAGCCCCATTTTTTTTAGAAGTTAGAATCGCTGATTTTAATTCATTTAGTTCATCTTGATTTTTAACGTGTATTCTTTTAGTACCATCTTTTGGAGACTTAACTTCAATCCCTGCTATCCATTGTGATTTATAAGGTTGTATAAATGGATAATATTTAGGCTCATACAAGCCAATACCTTTTACTCTATCACTATAAACTACTTCAATATCGATTATATCATCGTCAAAGTATTCGTATATATTTTCAATAATTACCTTAGCATCTTGTTTTGTCTTTTTTTCTTTTAGTTGAGTTTTGAATACCTCCAATTGAGTATTATGATCTTTTGATACTATAACTCGCTTTCGTTTACCTTCACTATTTTGCAAGTTATATATGTTCTTAACATTAGGAAACATTTCAAATGATTTTAACAACTTATTTTGTTCTTCTTCATTTTCCAAAAGAACAGGCCTGAATTGAATTAAACCATCATCAAATTGTTTAATGGTTAACTTTAACTCAGAAGGTATTTCAATTTCCTCATTTGCTAAAATGGCATCGAAACTGATGTTTGATATCAAACTCTTTTTTTTTAATTGATGAAGGAAAAGCAGTTTTTCCTCTAAAGATGTAAATTGGTTGTTTTCATTAATTAACGTACAAACTTGAAATTGAGCATCGTCTAAAACATATTCAATGATTTGATCATTAAGTAAAAAGTTGCCTACTACAGTGTAGTTAAACCGATCACCTAAACCTGAATACGATAGGAAATCATAAACAAAATTGAAATCATTCTCAACTAATGCTTTTCCATTGGTTCGAATATATAACTCAAAAGGATAAAATTCGGGAAGTCCTAAACTCTGTATGCCGGTCTCAGTTAATTTGTAGATTGAACTAAATGGCATATGTATTAACTCATCATCTAAGTTTTCAGCATACCCATTTTGTATTAACTCATTAAGAGAAGATTGCTCATCAAAGGACAACTTTTCAAATTCATGCTGGGTAATTGAAAGGCCAGTTTTAGAAAGGTTCAACTTCATACTAAATTCCTATTTTATCTTGTATCCATTTACTTAGAGGAATTTCCCATCCGGTCATATGAGGAAACCTACCTTCTTTTTGTGCATAATGATAATTATCTCCACTTTTATTAAATAATTGAGGCAGATATGTCTTTTTCAAATCAGTTACTGATGAAAATACTTTCAAATTTTCTAAATCAATTGCATTCTCCCCCCTTTTTAAATAGACATAAAGTGCTGCGCCCTTATCACTGAATTCAATTATTTGAAAGTTTTTGATTTCCATTACAATTGCCAAATTTGAATCACTTTTTTGTGTTCGAATAAATCGCTGATCTAAATAGTCATCAAGTCCACTATATCTTAATTGATACTTTTGATTATTATTTCCAACTATTTTAACCTCTTCCACTTCTTTTGAGTACTGTAACCAAAATCGTTTTCTATCCTCATCTACAATACATTTTTCAAAAAATATTGTAATAAAAGACTGAGTAATCCAATATTCGAGTTTCTTTTTAGCATCAAATATGATAGCTAAATTGTCTTTTGTATTTAAAAATCCAGTTAGTCTCCAGTTAGTCATTGTTTTAGTATCACCAAAGACACGATAAGCTATTTTTTTTAGTTCATCACTTCTCGTTTCTGATTTTGGGTGTAGAATTAAATGTGCAACGATTAATCTGTGAACATCTTTGTTGGGGTGCAATTCAAATATTTGAAGTAAATCAAAATTAGTTAATACGCTTTCAATTATTTCATAATAATTGAGTTTTGCATACTCAATTAAAACATTGGCAAAGTATGGCAAGCGCAAATCACTTTTCTTTAACCCTAGCTCAATTGAAATGTTAGTCAACGGTATGTTATTAGATGTCAACCACTTTGCATAAGTTAATTCTCCATTGTCTGGTCGAATAAATTGAACTGCTTGTATAATCTTTTTTAATCTTAATGAAGGATTTTTCTCATTCTTTAGCTTTTTCAAATAAACAGTTATCAATTGCTTAAGTATATTCATATCAATTATGTGCCAATTTTTCAAAATTGACTCATACAACCCAAAATAATACACATTTTTCCAAGACTCGTTTAATGTTAGAAAGGCTTCTATAACTAATTTATTCGAATCAAATAAGCAGCTTCCGTCTTCAGTACGATATCCAAAATTATAAGCAAATGCTCGAAGCTCTCTGTTTTTTAATGGTAGTTCCACTTTGTCTGTTATGGATTTAATCAAAGCATTGAAAAGACTCTCTAAATCTATACTAATATATAATCTATGTTCATTTTCTTGAACTTTTAATGTTAACTCTTCAAGTTTTCTTGTTTGCTTTTCTACCTCTTTATGTGTTGATTGACTAAAACGAGGTTTAAACAAATTAAATGTTTGAATCGAATTTTGTAATTTATTTAATTCTATCATTATCTAAATTATCATTTTCATTTCTTAATATCCTAAGAGCTTTATCTATTTGTTCCTCAAAATCAGTAACAATTCTAAATTCTACTCTTCTATTTACGGCGCTTGTATCATTTTCTTTATCAATCAAACGACTATAGGATAATCCGTTTGCCATCAATTTCGATTCAACCCATTTTCTTTCATCTTGCTTTTTTATTGTCCCTAAACTATAAGCAGCTACACTTAACGCTCTTTCTTGCGATAATATCATATTGCCAATATATGGATCTGGATATTTTTTCATATTTCGTGGTTTAGCATCTGTATGTCCTTCGATTCTAATTTCTTTTATTGCTTTCTTAAATTCATCTAACCTTAAAATATTTATATACTTAAGAAAAAACTTATCCAAGATAGTTTTATGAGACGTATTTAATGATGATGAATCAGAAGCAAAATAAAATTTTTCATATTGCTTATCTATAGTTACTATTCCTTTAAATCTAATAGTTAATGATGTATCAATTTCTGCATCCCATTTTTTAAAATCATCTTTGAACTCTTCATTTAACTTGTTAAATAGATTTTGTTTAGTTGAGTCGATTCTTGCAATTGTATCTTTAATTTTTTCATCTTGCTCTTGAACCGACAACAAAGCAGACACCAACAACAAAACAAAAATCAATAACAAAGAAGCCATTAAATCACCAATAGATAAGGCAAATGGATTCTCTGTTGGTTCAATATCTGAAGGATGACTCATTTTTATTTTGATTTAGCTGTTTTAAATGCGCTTTCCAACTCTCCTACGGCATCCATTATTTGAGATAGTAAACTATTTAATCCTTCAATAGAAGTAGCTAAAGTCCTAGAATATTCCTTAACTACTTTTTCCGTTTCTGAAGCTAACTGTGTTGAATATCCATGAAGACCTTTTTCAATTTGACTGAATATACTTTCTAACCCCTTTTCAACCACTTCAAATTTGTTTAAATAGGTGTTAGTAACATCAGTGTTTTGTTTCATTACTGTTTGAATTGAAGATAAATTCGATTTTAAACCATCCAATGAATCAGTCATCGTTTTTTCGAATTCACGTTGCCCTTGTACTGTTAATGAGCTTGATTTTTCCAATTTTACTGCAATGCCTTCAAATGCACTTGAAACTACTGCAATTTTACCTTGAATTCCGGAGAGTAATTCAATATCTCGTTTGACCTGATTACTTAAAAGAGTGTAATCTTTTACAGTAGCGTTAAATTTATCCATCATTTCTGTTGATTTTGAAATGGTTTCTACATGTAAGTCAAGTAAGACCGTTTGTTTGGAATGAAACTCATTCATCAACTCACTAATTGTTTCATTCATCATACCCATTTGTTTTTGGGTTTGGTGTACTATTGATTTATTAACTTCTTTAAGTGTTTCGTTATGTTGATTCACTAAGATTTGCTGCTTTTCAAATACTTTTTCAGCCTCCTCTTGCCCATTTCGTTGTATCGTTGCAACACTCTCCATTAATTGTCTAATCTGTTCTTTAACACTATTTGATGCATGAGATGTTAATAACTGAAAATGTTCTCTTGTTTCATTAGCTTGTTCACCTAAAGCTTTAGAAACAGATAAGATTTGACGAGATTGATAATTAAGCATCTCTTCATTTCGTATTTTAAATTGGTCGTTTGCTTTTGCGGACTCTTCTTCCAATCGTTTAGAAATTAAAGTTAATGTATCTTCTTGAACTTTTACAAAATCTTGTTGTTTTTCTCGCACATCTTTTGAGCTTAATTCAATCGCAGTGAGTAAATCACCAATTTTTGTCTCCACAGATTGAGTTAATGCCAATTGCTGTTTGGCCTGATTTTCCAACATTTCTTCATTTCGCTTATGGAAGACTTCACTTGTTCTTGTAGTGTCTTCTTCTAATCTTCGAGAAATGGATAACAAAAGTTCATCGTGTTGTTTCGTAAAATGCAACTGTTGTTCTTTAGTTTCTTTTGAACTTAACTCGATTACCGAAAGCAAATCATTTATCTGCTTATCAACGGTTTCGCTCAAATTCCGGGTAATTTTCGAAACATTTTCCGCTGATTCTTCAGAACCATTTTTAATAACCGATGATAATTCGGTAATAATCCCCTTAACACTTTCCATATGGCTTTTTAATTCCTCGGAAGAATTTGTTAACTGCTCTGGCATTACAGAAAGTAATTTACCCACTTCACCTAGTTGAGTGGCTATATGCTGCATTTCATTTTTTGTAGATCCAGAAATTGACTCTTTAAAATCTCCCATCATATTTGCCATTGCATCTTTTAGACTTTCTGTAATGCGCGATAAGGCTTCATCTGCAGGTTTATTCACTTCATGACTGAAATTCTCAAGTTTTTCATTCAATTTGCCAAAAAGTGAACTCAATTCTTTTTTTAAATCGCGAATTAGTGGTGCAAAATCGTTTTCAATTCGTTTTTGTAATATAGTATCAAACCCAGCATTTATTTTATCACTCAAATCAACTGAAAACTGACTTGTAGAACTTGCTATACTTTTTGAATAGTTCTCAATCTCTCTCATTGCATTTCCTGGCTTAACTTGCTTACCTGCTTCATCTTTATAGGTGAATAATTCTTCAAGCGTAGTTTGTTGATTCTGCTTGAGAATTTCCAATTCTGTTTTTTTGCTAATTTTATATTTTGAATCAAGTTCAAAACAAAGACGGCTTAAATGTCTGGAAATTTGTGCAGTTTTTAGTTTTTCTACCATTGTAAACAATAGCGATAATAACATTCCCCATACAGAAGTGATAAATGCTGTAGCCATTCCAGGTAAAAACTTAGAATTAATTAAACTAGCTTTTTTTGTAATGTCTAATTTTTCATTTGAAAACTCAGGCATAAATACAATTAAAGCAACTGATAGTCCCAAGAATGTGCCTAATATTCCAAGTCCTACTAATATGCTTGGTACAGAGTTAACAACTTTAAGACTAATAAGTTTATCCGTAATTTTTGTAAAGGATAAATTATAAATTGTATTAGCGTTGAAATATACAGAAGCCGATTCATTTGTTATTAATCTTCCATTAAATTCAAAAATATTTAAATAATAATCATTCCAAAGATTTTTAAATAAATCATTTTCTTTAAGTTTATTTGTATCATTTTCTCTTAAAAAATCCATTACTGTATTTTTAATAGTTTTAGAATTTTTAAATAATTTTCGTGAAAATGATAAAAATATTATCAGACCAATGAGAATTATATAAGCAGTGACACCATTTGTAAAACTTGCAGGTTTAAATAAATCTTGAATAGGAATTAGTTTATTTATAATTGTAAAAAATGTTGTTTCTGCTTCTTGTATATTTTGAATCATAATATTATTCGTATTTTATTATCTTTATGAAGATACTTTTCAAATTAGCTAATAAAGCAATTATATTTTTAACTACAGATAGAGATTGCATTAGAGAGAGTATATTGCTATTCATCCCCACCTACCCATTAATATCAAAATCATCCGTAGTTATCTTCGTCAACGGATTATTAAAATCATCCGTGCTTTGCCATACTCTTACATACACAACAGGTTTGGCGTTTACTACTCCGAGAATTAGCGTTAGATAACCTAAATCATTGTACGTACTGGAGCGATAATCTTGCTTCAAAGAAATTCGATATAAGTCTTTATAAACGGGATGTTGAAAGACTTCCATCTCGGAAAAGTTGATGTTAATCTCGTCATTGTTCTTAAAAACTTGCTTTTCTAATCGATCGGTGTACTCGTTTTTTGTTAGGCGCAGATATTGATATTTCGTACTGCTTTTAAGTATCCCTTCCATGTCTCTACTTGTTTCTGGCTTTATTTCACGACCGACTATGATGAGGGCTTTATCGATAAAAATATCTTTTATGAACTGTATGTCTTTCTTTTTGAATGCTGTTTTGTATTCTTTTAAAAAGTGGTGAATGAATTCTTTTACGGCTAAATTTTGGTCTTCTATTTCATTATAGGAATCGGCATCCATCGTAAACTGCGTTTCGGATGGTACGATATTCATTAATCGTGCTTCGGCATCAAAATACAGCGATACTTCGGGTATTATTCCTGGTTGTCTCTCTTCGTTCAGATATCGGACGGTTAATCCGTTTAGAATGTATTGACCTTGATTCACATCTTCGGTTAGCAGCAATTCGTATTTACTTTTTAAGGCTACGAATGGTCTATTGTTCAGAAACGTATCTATTCGCTGGGCTCCTTTTTTCGAAACGATAGATCGGGGTAATTCTTGATTGTAGGAGATTGATTCTAGAAATAAATTGGCATTTCTTAAAAGTCTATCCTTCAATAGTTCGCTTTTAATTTCCCCATTTAAGACCGTAATTTTTGATTTTAGTTGAGCAAATCCTAGTTGAAACTCAAACACAAAAACCAGTAACAAGAATAAATTCTTCATGCTGTGCTCGTTATTTTAGAAGGGTAATTTGTTGAGTCTGCACCGTTTCTCCTGCTTTGAACTGCACGATATACGTTCCACTACTCCAATTCGTGGCTACCAATGAAATGGAATAGCTTCCTGCAGCTTGTACACCAAGATTTTGATTCCAAATGCGCTGTCCTAATAAGGAATACACCGTGAATTCAATTGAACTAGCGCTACTTATGGTATAACTGAGTGTCGTTGTCGGATTAAACGGATTTGGGTAAGCAGGTAACAATTGCGTTGTGCTCGGTTGCTCTATCCCCTGTTCAAGTGCATATTTGAATCCAGATGTTCGTTCGGCCTCAAAGTTTACAAACAAATTATTGCCCTCTTTATCTACGAATTTTGATTTTTCTGAACTTAATACATCTAACTCTTCGGTAAGGATTGTACTGCAGTTTATGGAGAATAAATCGGTGTTTTCTTCTATTCCATTTGCCGTATTATACCAAACGATTCGAATCTTGTCCGTTTCAGGTAAACTCGTTTTTGAATATAAAAAGGCGCCTTGTTGCAAGGCTTTTAGTTGTGGATCTAAGCCTTTAGGTACTACTAAATCGATCTGATAGCCATGTATAGCTTCAGCAGTAGTACTTACTCTTACAATGTAGGTATCATTATTTTCTGTTTCATTTCCTGAATTTAAGGTAAATGTATTCGATTTCGAGGATTTTGATACGGTTTGACTGCTTGCCCATGAACCATCAAGATCGCCAATTAAGTGAGCGTGAAAATCTACGTCTGTAGTATCACCATCTTGTAAAGTGAAAGATTTAGTAAAGTTTATTGAAGCTGGCAAACCACTTTTGATAGCCGTTGGCATAATCTGCCATAATCCGTTTGCGATATCATCATCTAAACCTGCTACAATTCGGTGTAATAAAACGGCATCTAACACATCAATTACAGCATCACGGTTAATATCGGCTAGAAAGGATTCATACTGTGTGAATGTTCTCAGTTTTACAATATAGCGTTGCAGAGTTATGATATCGGTGATATCAATAGCTTCTTTGTCTTTTGTAGTAGCTGTTTTTGAACCTGATAATTGAACCGATTGCGCTGGCAATAAGTGTTTATAGAATCCGGTACTGTTTGTAAACGTTGCTCTTCCGCCTGTTTTTCCTTGTTCAACAATGGATATGATTGCTCCACTAACTGCCGTCGTTCCGTCAAATCCATAGAGTAAATTTCCTGAAACTAAGGGCGTGACCATTACTGAACCCTGTTGTACCGTTACGGTAATTCGCTGAGCAGCTTCATTAATTAAAGTGGCTAATAATTGATCGCTTTCTCTGATTAACAAAGGTTCAAATACAGGAGCATTACTACCAACACGAAATTGAACTAAAAATAAGGTATCGTTTGCGGCTATCGCCTTATTCACGCCTGTCCATGTAAATAAGAGCGTTGTTCCTATTTGATTATAGACCAATTCTGACTGATCAATCTTTCCTGATATTAACTTACTTACGTTTGAACCTAAGCGCTCTGTTGAGTTGGATAAATGAGTATCATTGTAAGTAATAGCAAATTGAAATCCTCCAAGTGTTAAACTTCCTCCCTGTAATTGAATAGGAATTTGAACGAGAGAATCTACTCGTGAGAGTGTTTCGCTTATGCGTATGGAATAATCCTGTGCATGACTACTTAATGAGCCTAACTGGACTACTGCCACGATAAGAACGAGTAATCTTAATCTCAAGCGTGATTGCAGAAAATGAAAAATAGTGCCTAATACCTGCGTTTTCATAAATACTCTTCTTATTTAATTAATGTAATTCGTTTGGTAGCCTGATATGAACCTGCTTTTAGGTTCAATAAATAAATCCCACTACTCCATTGATCGCCTTTGAGCAGAAATGTATGTTCTCCTGCAGGTTTTAAGCCTATGGGTATTTCTGCGACTAATTGACCAAGAACGGAATACACAGACAAGCTTACTTTTTCGGATTTGGCTAAACGGTAACGAATCGTTGTGCTAGGATTAAATGGATTGGGATAGGTTTCTTTAAGTTCCGTTTTTGAAGGCAAGGTGCTCGTTTCCGTTGAGGTTAGGGTTTGTTCTTCTCCATTGTAACTGATAGCTAAACGAGCCTGAACAGGTTCTCCTTTTAGATTCACAAAGGTCGTTTTTCGTGCTAATTGAATAGGGAATTCTGAACGACTGCTTTCTATCTGAAACTGAATAAGCGGTAAGCTTTCTTCTAAACCCTGTTCTAGATTATACCAAACCATTTTCAAAAGCGTGTGTTGCGTGTCATACACTTTTTGGGAGGATAAAAACGAGCCCTCAGGCTGCGAAGCAATACTAACTTGAACATCATTAGGAAATATGAGTTCTAATTGATACCCATAAACGCTTTCTTGAATATCACTCAAACTGAATTCTAAAAACGATTGATTCTCAACCATAATTACCGTTTCTTCTTTATCCTGCGCCCATTGTACAAGAGGATGAGCCACCGATTTTGCCTCTTTTTGTAAACTAGCCCATGAACCATTGATATCACCCATTAAGTGGGCATGAAAATTCACATCACTTGTATCACCATCCTGAATCGTAAAGCGTTTTTCATAGTTTGTAAGTGGCAATAAAGCCTTTTGTTGACTCGGCATAATCTGCCATAATCCTTTGGGTAATTCCTCATCCAAACCAGCCACTAAACGATGTAGAAATACGGCATCTTGAACATTTATTTTTCCATTTTGATTCACATCTGCCAAGAAGAGCTTGTAAATTGAAAGTGAATCCAATTTTACAATATGTCGCTGAATTAATAGAATGTCAGTAATGGTGAGCGCATCCTTATCGGTTGTCGTAGGTTGTTTTGATGCAGTTAATTTAACTGTACGAACTGGCATTAGGTGACGATATAGTCCGTTAGTTGCTGTTATGCTTGAATAAACTTCGGTTCTCGTTGTATCCGAAATAAAAACAGTTGTACCTGCAATCGGAGTTGTCGAATCATAGCCGTAAAAAACTGTTCCAGTTACAAATGGGGTAACCATAACAGAGCCCGATTCTATAATGGTAACGATTTCTTCTCCTATCTCATTAACAAAAATGGCTTCTAAAGCATCACTTCCTGAAATCTCTAAAGGCTTAAAAACAGGCGCTTGACTGCCAACTCTAAACTGCAAACTTAGCAGGGTATCTCCATCTGAAACTAGAATATGCTCTCCTGACCATGAAAAATATAGAGTAGTATCAATTTGATTAAATGTGATGGACGAAACATCCAATTTTCCAGAAATTAATTTTGAATTTCCAGATTGGGGTACTGTTGTGGAATTTGATAAATGTTCTGGATAATATTTTGTTGCAAATTGCAGCCCCCCGAGTGAATCTGTATTACCTCGAAAAATGATGGGAACTTGAACTAGAGAATCTATTGAAGCCCTAGTTTTAGATATTTCAATAGCACTTAGTTTGAATGAAACTGAATCAACATTAGAGAATTGACTTTCATTTTTGTAATAATCTATTGCTGATATTTTATAAAAAAAAGAATTTTCTCTGTGTAAAATATTATCATAATAATTAGTTGCATTTGTATCTGTTTGATTAATTTCAAAATCTCTAAAGTCGCTGTGTTTTGATTTATAAATCAAAAATCTACTAACATCTGAAATCATGTCATGTGACCATTCTAGTAATATTTTTCCACTAATAATCTTTTGATGTACGTTTAAATTATAAGGTGAAATTGGAGGACTTAAATCTCTTGGAATAGCTAGCAGAGTATCAGATGAATAAATATCACTACTAAAATCTGTATCAAACGATACATAGTAATAATATGAACTATCATTGTAAATATTCTTGTGTATAAAGCTACCTGTATATATAGAATCTATCTCTTTTGCTAATTGTGTAAAGTTTACTCTGTCTTTTGAAAAAAATATATTTATGGCTTTAACGTCAGAATCATTATTTGATATTTTCCAATTTGTAAGATTTTTCTTGTCTCCACTTTGGGTCATCAGTTGAATTTTTGGTAGCTCAAACATTTTCATTTTACCATTCGATGAATAAAAAATATTATCTTTATATACTACAAACATTTTACCATCAGTGTAATCGATATTTTTGCCATTTATACTCAAATAACCATTTGCATAAATGTAAATATCCTCTTGATATTTATATAAATTATAAATATCAATATTTTTAGGTTTATTTTTATTTAATGATAATATTTTTGATTTATTCATTAAATCTAATGAATATTCTTTTATTTCATACAAAATATTATTTTCAGTCACAAAACCAACATTTTGATTACTAATGAAATAATAATTTCCACTGTTTATTATACCTTTATCATTGTTAATTAAAATATAACTATCAAACTCTTCTATAGTTCTATTAAAAATTAAAAGAGAGTCGTTAGAGTGTACATCTGTATAAGAATACCACTTATTTCGAGATCTTGAAGTTGGAAATAATTCAGATTTATTTAAGTTTTTAGTAATTATTAGTGATTTATAGTGATAACAAAAACATTCTGTTCCACTAATTTTTGAAAAATAAAAATCAGCAACATTAATATATAAATATTCATTTGTTGCTGATATTGCATTCACGCTATTATCTTTATTTGTATGATACAATTTATCAATTGTATTATCTGCAAAAGAATATACATTCTCTAAAACCCCATTTTGATTAATTGCTACTACTTCATCTCGATCTTCAAAGATTGATGCGTCTCGGTTATTTAGATACATTACCACTCTATTATCAAATACAGTCAAAAATTGAGGATTACTGCTTTTTATACCTGGATACAGATCATACTTAATTACATTTATGCCATCGTAATAACATAACTCAACACCATTTACTGTTGTTGCACTGAAATAAAACCTATCATTTAAAACTACTCCAATGTTAGGGTTAGATGATTCTGGTCCTGGATAAATATCATCAACTAAGTAGTATTCATTTTTGACTATATCATACTGCCATAGTTCATTTCCGTTCATCCCATCATTAGCACTAAATAATATCTTATTATTTAAGAAACCAACTATTTTAACTCTGTCACCATCTGAATTTATTGTATTCACATTAAAAAGAACTTCCTGTGAAAATCCGTCTATAACACTGAAAATATTTATTATAAATAATGTTAATAATGAAATTAGTTTCATAAATACTCTTATTATTTAATTAATGTAATTGGTTTGGTAGCTTGATACGAACCTGCTTTTAGGTTCAATAAATAAATCCCACTGCTCCATTGTTCGCCTTTAAGCAAAAATGTATGTTCTCCGGCAGGTTTTAAGCCTATCGGTATTTCTGCGACTAATTGACCAAGCACTGAATACACAGACAAGCTCACTTTTTCTGATTTGGCTAAACTGTAACGAATCGTTGTGCTAGGATTAAATGGATTGGGATAGGTTTCTTTGAGTTCCGTTTTGGAAGGTAAAGTGGTCGTTTCCGTTGAGGTTACAGTTTGTTCTTCTCCATTGTAACTGATAACTAAACGAGCTTGAACAGGTTCTCCTTTTAGATTCACAAAGGTCGTTTTTCGTGCTAATTGAATAGGGAATTCTGAACGACTACTTTCAATCTGAAACTGAATAAGTGACAAACTTTCTTCTAAACCATGTTCTAGATTATACCAAACCATTTTTAAAAGCATGTGTTGCGTGTCATAGACTTTTTGGGAGGATAAAAACGAGCCCTCAGGCTGTGAAGCAATACTTACTTGAACATCATTGGGGAATATGAGTTCTAATTGATACCCATAAACGCTTTCTTGAATATCACTTAAACTGAATTCTAAAAACGATTGATTCTCAACCATGATTACCGTTTCTTCTTTATCCTGTGCCCATTGTACAAGAGGTTGAGCAACAGACTTAGCCGCTTTTTGCAAACTTGCCCATGAACCATTGATATCGCCCATTAAATGCGCGTGAAAATTCACATCACTAGTATCGCCATCTTGTATCGTAAAGCGTTTTTCATAGTTTGTGAGTGGTAACATAGCCTTTTGCTGACTCGGCATAATATGCCATAATCCATTGGGCAAATCCTCATCTAAACCAGCAATTATACGATGTAAGAAAACAGCATCTTGCACATTCACTGTTTGATTAAAATTCACATCTGCAATAAAACTAGTATAGCTGCTTAGTGTATCTAGTTTAACAATACTACGAAGCAACAATAAAATGTCAGAGATATCAATGGCTTCTTTATCTAATGAAGTGGATGATTTACTAGCTTGTAAACGTACACTTGGTACAGGCATCAAGTGACGATAAAAACCATCTTCTTTAGTTGTAATTGAATAAACTGATGATAGAAGTGTATCACTAATAACAACTTGAACACCAGAAACAGGGCTTGCTTCATCCATCCCAAACCATACGATTCCAGTTACATAAGGGGTTACCGTTACGGAGCCAGCCTCAACCAAACTTGTTATAGTTTCACCTAAATCTGTGATAAAGGCAGGTTCAAGATCACTCGATTCTTCTATTCGTAAAGGAGTAAAAACAGGCGCTTCTTCTCCAACTCTAAATTGTAAACTAAATAATGTATCACCATCTTGAACGGATGTTTCTAACCCCGCCCAAGAAAAATACATGGTTGTATCAATTTGATTAAATGATATATCACTAATATTAATCTTACCAGATAGTAACTTAGCACGTCCATTCTTTAACCTGTCAGAAGAATTGGACAAATGAGTTCCTTGATAATGTATAGCAAACTGTAAACCTCCTACTGAGAAATCACCTCCACTAAGTATAACCGGAACCTTTACTAATGAATCAATGCGAGAAAATATTGAGCCTAATTTGTATGCAACTAAATTAGGTGTAATTGAAATAGTATCTGTAGGTTGGCTTTCATTTCCTAATGTGTCTATAGCTGTGATCCAATATGAGTATGTTGAATTAGACGATATTTGATCATCTGAATAAGTAGTATCATTTTTATCAACAGTGGCTAAATGTATGGCATCACTAAGATTGCTTTTACGATATACATTGTAATGATTTAGATCTGTTGAGTTTGATTTATGCCATTTGATTTTAACATTCTTATTAGCATCATCAAATTGAGCTGAAATTATAATAGAAAGAATTGGTGGAAATATATCATTATAAATTACTTTAATTTTATCTGATTCAAGAAAAGTAAAATCATCATTTAATACCATATTCATGTAGAATTCATACTCTATACCAAACTCTATGTCCGTAAAAAGCAACGAATCCATAATTGAGGGTGTTGATACCGAAACTGAATCATAGTTAACCAGTCCTTCATTTAATTTAGAATAAAATATATTAATTTTACTAACATCTTGATAACTTTCTGTATTTATTTTCCATTTTAAATATAGACCTTCATCACTTTCTCTATATTCGATATTATATTCTGGTATTTTATATTTAACAAAATTATTTAATTCATCAGAATAATATAAAAGACTTTTATCTTTTAAAACTACTGAACTATTTTTTGTTTTTAAAAATATATTATCCTTGATTGCTAAACCGTAATAAACATGCGGCATAAAATAATTATACTCTTCTAAATAAATGTAGCCCGTTTCAAAAGGTGTTTGATAAACATTATCATAGGAATTTGAAATGTAAAACTCATCTTTAATTTTGTCATATTCTAAATATGCAATATTTGAGTGGTATAGTTTATTTGGCGATTTATATACTATCGGATATTTACTTTCTTCATTAAAAACAATAAAGTTTATATCGGCTTCTAATTCAATAAGTATATCATTCAAATTTGTACTAAATAAATCACCATTAAATAAGTGCTCATAATTAAATAATGGACTAAAAGTTTGATTTCTAATACCTATTAGATTCTGACCTAATAATTTTATAAACGAATGAGCATTTTTTGACGAATCCATCAATGTAGAAAAATTAAAGCCGTCATATTTTAACGTTTTATGCCATCTTCCTTCTCCTTCTGAATATTGTAAATAAACGTTATTATCATCAACTAATAATGGATAACCTGTACTGTGAAATTTTTTATAAGTATTATCTTTACCAATCATATAGTACCCTCTATATGAAGTTGACTCATATTTTCCATTTGGCCTATAAGCCTCTTCTACCCCTACAATTAGTGTATCCTTATAATTATACATATAACCCGGACGAGCATCATAAAAACTATTTTCTTCTTCAGTTGGTGATTTATTAATATCAATAATGCTTACATTTTCACCATCATAATAACACAACTCATTCCCAAGAATAGTTTTTGCTCCAAAATAAATCCTATCTTGAATTATAATGCTTTTATATTGTTGTATTGTTCCAACACCTGGGTAAGAACCTAATGATCCTTCATAAATATCCGCAATCATTCTCACTTCTTGTGTATTTGGATCAAACTCCCAAAGTTCTGCACCATGTATTCCATCATCTGCACTAAATAATATTTTACCATTAAATAACGCTATTAAATCAACATTATCATCACCGCTTGGATTAATATCGAAAAGAATTTCCTGCGCTTTAACATTAATCAATAATGCAAAAAGCATTATTAAACTAATATTTACTAAATAACTTCGTTTCATAAGAGAGTGTGTTTGGATTTAGGCTTAGGCTACTATTTTCAGTACTTATAACCTTGCTTTCGTTTAGGATAAACTCAAGGTTATAGGCATTTTTTACTGTATTCATGGTAGAATACAATTGCAGAACAGGCATCTCAGGCGAGGTCTCAATCGGGTTGGTCACATTTACCCAAGTGGTACTAAATGAGCCATTTTCTGCTTTAAATTGTTTGTATTCGTTTTTCACAAATACCACATTATCAATTGTCAATTCAGGATGTTCGTAACTTCCGTTTAGGGTAATTCCTGTAATTGGCTGCGTTAGATTTTGTAAATAGATATAGAAATAAACAGGCGTTCCTGCTGGTAAAACATCCACAGGATTTAACTCAAAATCCGTAAACGGAGTAGTAAAACGTGCCCCAACTCGCTTAATTCGGTAAGTCTGTACAAACAAATCTTGTATTTGTATCATATAAAAAGATGGTGTAGAAGCAACGATTTCAATTTCTTGGTACAATTGTCCATTTTTCCACTCTTCAATAATTATATTATCACTAAAATTGTAGGGATTATTCCATTCCAATCTCAAATCAAGCCCACTTACCGTAGCAGAAACTATCACTGGCGCTTCATAATTTGAGTGAACTCGTAAAGTATCAGAATTCGCACGGAGCGGCACAGAACTACTTCTATCATTAACATTCATTAAAAACAAATCAGCTTCATCATTCACTACATCAAATTCAACCGCAATGGTTCTAATGTCTTTAGAAATCGGAGCAACCAACTCAAATGTGCTCTCAACTTTATTTCGTCTATACAATAGCTTGTCAATGTTATCTTGTTTCCAAGAAACTGTCCAAGTAAAATCCTGATTACGTTCAGCAATAACTTCTTTAGGCGGTGGATTATACTTTTCATCAACCGGATTATCAAATTCAGGAGATTGAACAAGTGAACAAGCTTGTAGCAACATAATTATGAATAGAAAATAGACCCGTTTAATCATCTTCTACTCCCGTTTCTGTACTTAGCAAGTTGCTTAGAATTCAGGAAAAACTTGTAGGAAAAATAAGCTGCCGTTCCAGTCGCTAAAGTAGTAATCCCTAAACCAGTCAAGGTCAAATTATGAAACAACTCTGTTTTAGAACGATAGTCTGCAGCTGTTTGCGAAGAAGTCGCAGAAGAATACTTCGAATACGCATTACTTCTTTGATTATACAGTAAATAAGTACTTAAAATTCCTAACCCTAAAGTCGTTCCTGTGTAGATTACAGCTTTTTTATTAAATCGTACATTCTTTTCTAAATCACCAATAAAAACAAGCGAAACCGTTTTCTTCACATGTTGATTCAAAGCAAGATTAAACTCTTCTTCATACGATAAATACTGATCTCTTTGCACACGTAAGGTGTAGGAACCAACTGGTTTTTTAATGGAATTCAGATTACTCATCCGTTCGTTATTCAGATAAACTGAGGAGTTATCAGGATTTGTGCTTACAGTAATTAAGCCTTCATGCGATTGCAAGTTGGGAATTGTGATTACTGTGTCTGTTTTTTCGCTTACAGAGATTCTTCTAGTTTGTGGGAAAAAGTTGGCTTTAGAAAAATGAAGAACATATTCACCTCTTTTCAGCCTAGTTTTTGCCAAAGATGGTACTTGTTTTTGTTCTCTACCTTCAACATTAATAGATGTGTTTTTGTCACCCATAAACGTAACGTATCCAAAATCAGGAACAAGATTAACGTTGAACTTATTCGTATCAATTTTCCGTAATCGAATACTCGTATCTAAAGGCACATAATTACTTAAGGGATCATAAAACTGAAAACGGAAACGTCGGATTTCTAAATCAGTAAATATTTTAGGCGTTTCGTACACATTATCATCACCAAGACCAACTCGTTTAAAAACGATACCTGGAGTTGAGCTTATAATTTCAAGTTGCGTAAAACCACTTTCAACAGGACCATCATCAAACGATTTAATAATGAGTTTTATCCCTGTTTTCAAAAAATAGGATTTGTCTTTTTTCCCATTTGCCAATAAAAACAGCACTTCTTTACTTTCATAACCTTGCTGCATTATGGATGCTTTAATAAACGCATTGCCTTTAAACACATAGAAAAATACCTTAGGGTTATCTTTTGCAGGGAAACTCGTAATTGGTTGAGCTTCAGATAAAAACTCTAGTTTGGCATTCGGTGTAGGTTTATAAAATTCAATGATTGCCTGAGTATTTAAATCAAAACCACCTACACTGTTCTTTGTAGAATCAATACTCACCTCAGGTTCCGAAAAGTAATTCCACCCATTCTGTGCCTGCAATAAAGTCGCAGAGCACAAAATGAAAAGTAAAAAAGCAAGATGACTGACTAACTTCATGGTAAGAGCCAAATTACTTGTGAAGTAGTAGAGCTAAACAAACTACCTGTTTGATACTGAATCACCGCATTGTTTTTATAAAGGAGTAATTCAATTGTATTGGATTTCCGATCATAAGCGATACCGACTAACTTGTCCCCTACTTTATTTATATCAAAATCATAAATATCAGAACTTGTAAGGGGTTGGAAATCTTGTTTTATACGTTTCAGTTTCGCGTTAAACTCTTTTTCTGTAAGTGTTTCACCTAATAGACTTTCCAATGCCACTACTAAGCTTGGCGTTTGAACCTTTGTATCAAAAAACAGATTTCCCTTTCCATCTAAACGTATTTTCTTATCAATACTGAGTTCATCTAAGGTTCCGATAATGAGTTTTATCGTGTATTCCCCGGCATCAGTGTAAGAATGATAAGCTGTTCTAGCTGAACTGAGTTTTTTTTCTTTATAGGAATCTCCAAAATCAATCGTGTACGAATCATAAGCAAGTCCCTTAGTAAACAGTTCTGTTTCAATAGTTTTTCCAGAATTATCTCCCTTATATAACTTTATTTCTACATCTTTTTCTATCCAAGCAGAGAAGTCAACGGTAACTTTTTTAGTAAAAACAAAGGTTTCCGGTTTTCTGTTAATTGAAGATAGATAATCGAACTGCTCAAATCGAAGTGGATCGTAGGCATTTAAATTCAATTCAAGTAATGGTTTAACATGATTTACCGGATTGTTCCAAACATAGCTAAAGTGCTTAAAATCGATACGTGTATCAGCAAGTGTTTTGTTTTCATACACTAAATTAACTTGCCAAGAATCTAATTCCTCCTGCCCTAAAAAGAGATTAAATACTAATTTGGGTCCTGATTCTTTTTGCAGAACAAGTTCACTGTGTACAGTAATTGCATTTTCAATAAGCCTGTTTTTTTCAATAAGGTGTTGCTCAATCGGAATGTTTTTATAATGAGGCTTTTTGCCAGTGAAATAGGTTTTAAGCAGTGTTTGAACTTCAAAATACGTTTTGGCAGCACGGTTTAAATCGGAGGAATCAAATAAGGAATCCGCAAATTGAGTCTGATTAATCAGATACAATTCAAAAGACTTTTGTGAATCTTCAAAATCAGTCTTTTTGAGATACATTACATAGTACCAAGAGCCAGCATCTTCACAAACTTCACTTTGTAAATTTTCAAGCATAATCCCCGTTTTATTAGAAAAGGATTGAAAATAATCCTGATCTGCCGAATTAGTCCCTTCAGAAAAGGATGTTGAAACACTCTGTGTTACTCTTCGAGGAAACCTCTCTAAAAGCTGTTCAAAAGCCAATTGCCTAGCCTTTTCTTTCTCTACATGTGTAGCCCGACCGTAATAATAATCAGAGCTATGTTTAGAAATGAGTTCATTTGCTTCAACATAATCAGGACAATGTTGAGCAGTTAAGGACACAGGAAAAGAGACTAGCCCGATTAAAGCACCAATTAGAGAGATTTTAAAACTAAATAAATAAAAGTGTCCCATGTCTTAATTTAATCAAATAAATGATAATAAAGAATAAATAAATGTTAAAACTGCCGACATATTAAATCCCAAACTAAAACTTTTTTCTAAATACTAGCAATAGTTTCTACGAAGTTAAAATACCGTTTAGAGAGTAAATTAAAAAATCGTTTTATGATTTATTAATAACAAGTAATCGATTAATAAGAATAGTGAATGATTGTTTATGATTTAAATTTTTTTTATGGTAAAAATTGATTTTAAGGCAGTATTAAACTTTTTTGAAAAGCGAAGCACATAACCTCAATTTATAGAGCAATTATCAGCTGCAACAACGCATGAGCAGTATTTGCTAAATTATGATACTAATTTTAAATGAGCTTTGAAGAGTAAATGCACGAACAGATCTTTTCAGTTAACGAAAGTGGCTTTTGGCTTAACGAAGGGGTTTTCTTTAATTTGATTTACTCTCAATTCTGGGTAAATCCCATCAAGACATCAAAAAAACGGTCATCCTGAATTTAATTGAGGATCCCGGCCTGTGCTTAGTCTGATGTTCTTAGTGTAACTTGAAATCTTCCTTGCCCTCTTTTATGTTCATGCGTCTTCAAACTCTAAGTTCTTGGCAAAAGAGGGATTGTTTTGGACCTGTGATGTGATTTCTATTCGTCATTAGACAGAGATTCTGGGTCAAGCCCACAATGACAAAAGAAAAAAACGGTCATGCTGGACTTGATCCAGCATCTCGGCCATACTCATCGTTTTTCATTTACTATGCTTGATGTGATGCCACGTATTTCTTTCTTCACTAGACGAGGATTCTGGGTCAAGCCCAGAATGATAACAAAACAATCGGTCATGCTGTTCCGAAATCTTAGTGAATAAGCATATCGACCGTACTCAACAATTCGCCAGAAGTTCATCATGAAATCTCCCAAACCCTCTTTTTTGTTCATGTGTCATCGTACTCTGAGTTCTTGGCAAAAGAGGGATTTTTCTGTTCTGTGCTTCACACTATTTCTTTCTTCACTAGGCGGAGATGCTGGATCAAGTCCAGCATGACAACAAAACTCACGGTCTTCCTGAACTTGATTCAGGATCTTGGTTTTGTACATTGTTTTTCTGTGCTATGCTTGATGTGATGGCATGAACTTCGTTCTTCTCTAGGCGAGGATTCTGGGTCAAACACATCATGATCCTTCCTGCTTTTAGAACTCTATTTATTTAACTCTATTTAAAAGAATATTATAATGTCATCATTCCATGAAAAACTGAATGACTCTTTAGAATCTTGTTCCCATTTAGTTGAGCACGGAAACTATAGCAGGATACTACTTTTCCTCTAAAGGCTTCAGGAATCAACCATTCGAGTTGATCTATATCGTAGTCCACTTCTTTTTTGATAACTTGTTCCGTTTCAATATCTATACAAAGTATGAAAAGATAATCTTGTAAGGTTTTGCTTGGTGTAGATTCCCATGTTGCTTTAAGAATGCCCTCGCTAGTCAATTGTAAATCTATAAGTTCGTGTTTTAGACTTCCTTCTGTAAGTTTAAGCGTTTCCCAGTTCCAAAGTGTTTCTATTGCAGGTTTGGGCACGCCTGACCATCGCATCAGTTTTATAAATTCTGAATAGGGATTTTTGCCTTCATTGGGCTTTAGTTCTGGACCGACTAAATTCGTTTTTCTGTAAATAGCACTTGCAAGTGAATTGATTCGCTTAAACTGCGATTTTGCCTTTACTACAGCTTCCGTTTGCGGCTGTTTAACGTTTGCCGGTTTGGTTCGCACTCGAATTTGATTGCCAACTCGGTACATAATTGCATTTCCAAGTTTGCCCGTAATCATTCCAAATTTGTCTAGTTTTGCCATTCGCCTAAGATAATAATTCTATTCGACATTGCTAGTAGTTAAAAAGGCTATATAAAGGCTCTTAAGCCTTGTTATACCCTTAGTATAGCTTAAGTAAGATATAGAGACTCCGTAGAGATTTCGAAGTGATGCCGAAGCCTTAGGTATTACAGAAAATGGATTTACTTGTGTTCGGAATTATAAATGAGTAAATCATTGTTTTAATAACACTTTTATATCATGAAATTGGCTGTCCATTATGTTCTATTTTAATCTCTCATTACTCTGTCTACTAGTAAATAAATATACTAGACCAGATATCTTATAATAAATAGTTGTCTGTTTGCTTAAAACAGCTTTTCTTAATCGTTGATTATATTCTGAACGAGGAAATAGTTTTGGGTTCAGTTCGATAAGACTAATTTGTTTCCCCAATTTCTTTTTAAAATTATCTACTTCTCTTTGGGTCCATCTATTTGTTAAATATTCTAGTATAGATTCTAAATTACGTATCGCTTCATCTGTCCAGAAGATTTTGTAATTAGAGTCCATATTTTATTTTAATATCATCGTGTGCTTGTAAATTCCCTGCTTCGATATCTTTTAACCCTCTCACAATTCCAGCTATTTGTTCATCGGTTAAATCATGCCACCAATCAGTTTCAGTGCCATTAGCATCTTTTAAGACTTTGAGGTAATTAAGGGTTTCGTCATCCTCAAGCTTTGTAAGCCATTGAATTAATTCGAGTTTAATTGCTTTATGTCCCATTTTCTTTTCTTTTTTTTTTAGAATTTACAAAAATACTGACAATCTAAAAATATTTGGATGAATACTTTTCAAAACTTGAGTCAAGTGTTCACACCTTCTCTATAGGTTCCAATTTAAAAAAATCATCTGGCTTTATTTCAGATTCATTGCGCATTTATAGCGCTAGCGTCCTCGCTAGTGCTTTAAAATATTAAAGAAAGCATCTTGCTTTCAACAGCTGAGGTTAATTCGGTTTAAGCGAGGACGCTTATTTAATTTTATTAGGCACCAGCGAGGACGCTGTCGCCATAAATTTATTTTCCTAGGAGCCATTGCAAGCGCTGTCGCCATAAAATACAATCACATTAATTCATTCTTTTTTTTCTAAGTTCTTAGTCATTGATACATAAGATTCTACCCTTGCTTAGGTAAATACTTTCAGGATAATTAGAAAATTTATACTCAATCTTGTTATAAGGCATTACTCATATTTAGTATATTTAGTCATGAGGCAATCTACATCTGTGATATTTTTAGCTGTTCTTCTCTTTTCTTGTGCCGAAACTAAAACTATTTACCAAGAAAAAAGTGAGTCTAGCGTAGTTATAGCAAATAATGGTGAGCAGGCAGAAAATAAAACTGTCGAAGAAACTATCGATTTTGATAAGTATAGAACTAAATTGGGTGATAATAAATCTGGAACTTTAAACACCTTGCCAGATGCATTTATAGTTGAGGAAACAACTACAGATGCTACTGTGAGTGAATCAAATAATTCCGGTTACAGAATTCAATTAATCTCTACTTCTGACCGTAATCGTGCGCAAAAAATTATTGGCGATTTTAATGACTGGATCTTTTCTTCCGAAGATATTACGTACAAAGCTGAAGCCTATTTGATTTACAGACAACCAAATTATCGTGTACATATTGGCGATTTTAAAACACGTATTCAAGCAAATGAATTCGTCAAATTTATAAAAAGACGATTTAATGATGCATGGATTATTCAAGATCAAATTATTGAAGACCGGGTTCCGGAATTTGTAAAATGAGTGATATTGCTGTAATTGGCAGTGGTTTTTCGGGGATAAGTGTAGTGTATTGGCTGCATCAGTTAGGTGTTAAAGCTACTCTTATTTCTTTGGATATTCCTGAAAAAGCGTCTGCTGTTCCTTTGGGTTTGATGTCTCCTGCTGGTGGTCAAAAAGGAATTCCCATTTGGCGTTATAAAGATGGTTTAAGAAGCACTTTTGATTTATTGGATGAACTCCAAAACTATAATTCCGAAACGAAGTTATATCAAAAGTCTGCTGTTCTACGACCTGCTATGCAACCTTTTATTGAAGAATATTTTCGCAAAAATTTTGATGATTTTCCTGAAGATGATGTAAAATGGTTGAGTTCTGACGAAATTCATGATTATAATCCGCACATTTTTAATCAATACGGTGGAATGTTGATTCATGATGGAGCCATTATTTCAGGAGATGCAATTTGTACTACAATTAAGCAGTATGCAGATCATTACCACATTCCAATGATACATAATCGTGTGTATCGAATTGAAAAAGATGATAAAGGATTTCGTCTTTATTTCAATAATTTCGAAACTAAGTTTGACAAGATTATTATAGCAACAGGTTCAGTTTTACCTACAATTTCTGGAATTGATGTCGGGAATCTCATTGTACCTGTTAAAGGTCAATTAATGAAATTAAGAAAAGAAACGTCTGATAAGGTTTTTGATCATGCGATTTCTGGACAAGGTTATATTGCAGAATTAAATGGCGAAGCTGCTTTTGGAAGTACGTATGAACATGATTTCACCACTCTTGAGCCAACTCAAACTGCAGAGAATAAATTACGCGATCAATTAAGTGTATTATTTCCACATTGGGAAAAGTATTATTCAGTTTCTGAACAATGGACAGGAGTCCGCGCTTCAACGCCAGATAGGATGCCAATGCTTGGGAATTTTGAACTCAACCCAAATCTGTATTTCTATTTTGGAAATGGTTCAAAAGGAATGATTTGGAGCAGTTTATTAGGGAAATTATTGGCAAGATTAATTGTAAAGAATGAAGAATTACCTAGAGAAGTTGCGATTCAGCGCTTCGCAAAGAGGGTTGTTTTTGGTTAATTCTTAATTTTAATCGAATTCTAGCGCTAGCGTCCGCTAGTGCTGAAAACTAACGAAAGCGTCCGCTTTCAACAACCGAGTTTAATCGTGTTATAAGCGAGACGCTTATTCTATTTTCCTAGGCACCAGCGAGGACGCTGTCGCCATGTATTCACAAAAAAAGGCTCGATTCTAGCGCTAGCGTCCGCTAGTGCTGAAAACTAACGAAAGCGTCCGCTTTCAACAACCGAGTTTAATGTTGATATAAGCGTGGACGCTTATTCTATTTTTTGGCACCAGTGAGGACGCTGGCGCCATGTTTTGGAACACCAGAGGACCCGATTCTAGCGCTAGCGTCCGCTAGTGCTTATAAATTAACGAAAGCGTCCGCTTTCAACAACCGAGTTTAATGTTGATATAAGCGTGGACGCTTATTCTATTTTTTGGCACCAGCGAGGACGCTGTCGCCATCTATAGCTATCTATACAAAAAAAGGCATACCACATGGCATGCCTTTTTTTGTGAATAATTAAAATACTACTCGCGTTTTAGCTGTTTGTATTTAATGCGGTGTGGAGTATCATCCGTTATGCCATAACGCATTTTTCTGTTTTCTTCATACTCTTGAAAGTTACCTTCAAACCAATACACTTGAGATTCACTTTCGAAAGCTAAAATATGCGTAGCAATACGATCTAAGAACCATCTATCGTGAGAAATCACAACGGCGCAACCACCGAAATTGATCAAGGCTTCTTCCAATGCACGCAATGTGTTTACATCCAAGTCGTTAGTTGGCTCATCCAAAAGTAAGACGTTTGCGCCTTCTTTTAGTATTTTAGCCAAGTGAACGCGATTTCTTTCACCACCAGATAATTCTTTAGTTAGTTTTTTCTGATCTTTTCCAGCAAAGTTAAATCGGGAAACATATTGGCGAGAATTGATTTCTCTGTTTCCTAATTTTAGGATATCCATTCCTTCAGAAATTTCTTCCCAAATAGATTTTTCAGGATCTAAAGGTCTATTTTGATCAACATATCCTAATTTTACAGTTGTTCCAACTTCGAACGTTCCAGAGTCTGCTTTTTCAGAACCTGCAATCATTTTAAATAAGGTTGATTTACCAGCACCGTTAGGTCCAATCACCCCAACAATTCCTCCAGGAGGTAATGCAAAGTTTAGATTTTCCATCAATAAACGATCAGCAAATGCTTTTTGAACATTTACGGCTTCGATTACTTTATTACCTAAACGAGGTCCGGCTGGGATATAAATCTCCATATCCTCAATAGCTTTTTCTTTCTCATCAGACAATAAATCCTCGTACGCTTTTATACGAGATTTACTTTTTGCCTGACGTGCTTTAGGATTTTGGCGAATCCATTCTAACTCTTGTTGTAATGTTTTCTGACGTTTGTTTTCAGAACGTTCTTCCAAAGCTAAACGCTTACTTTTTTGCTCCAACCAAGAAGAATAATTGCCTTCAAATGGAATACCTTCTCCTCTATCGAGTTCAAGAATCCATCCCGCTACATTATCTAAGAAATAACGATCGTGAGTTACAGCGATTACGGTTCCTTTATAACGAGCCAAATGTTGCTCTAACCATAAAACGGATTCAGCATCCAAGTGATTCGTTGGCTCATCGAGTAAAAGCACATCTGGTTCTTGTAATAAAAGACGACACAATGCCACACGACGTTTTTCACCACCAGACAAATTCGTAACAGGTGAATCGCTTGGTGGACAACGTAATGCGTCCATCGCCATTTCTAAACGAGCATCTAAATCCCAAGCTCCAGCTGCATCAATTCGATCTTGTAATTTCGCTTGACGAGAAATTAATTTATCGAAATCGGCATCAGGGTCTGCGAATTGTTCGTTAATGGATTCAAATTCTTTTAAAAGTGCTACAGTTTCTGCAACGCCTTCTTCAACTATTTCTTTTACTGTTTTTGATGCATCTAATTCAGGTTCCTGAGGTAAATAGCCAAAAGTAACTCCTTTTTCAACACTGATATTTCCGATATAATCGGTATCGAGTCCAGCGATAATACGCAAAAGAGTTGATTTACCAGATCCGTTTAAACCTAAAACACCGATTTTGGCGCCATAGAAAAAGGATAAATAGATATTTTTTAAAACTGTATTTTGAGGTTTGTGGATTTTACTCACACCAACCATTGAAAAAATGATTTTTTGATCGCTCACGCAATTGCCTTTCGTTCTTAAGATAAAATTTTGACGAAAAATACAGAAGTTTAGATGAGAGATTTTGGGAATTTGAAGCTTATGTATTTTTCTTGAGCGTGAAATGTGATGATTTTTGGCAAATAGATAGATTCTTTATTCAAAACGATATTTTTGCTAAACAGATACTTATTCGATTAACCTGAGAAGCTCAATCATTTTAAACCCTAAAGGTCGAATACTTTTTGATACTTAATAAAATGAGATATTCTCTTATATAAATTTTAATTAAGTAAATTATTAATTTTATCAAAGTTAATAATTAAGTGTACTAATTTAAGATAAAAAAGACAGAAAATATTTTTTTACAACTATTGTATTAATTAATAAAACAGTTTAACTTTTTAAGAATTTTTAATCCTTAATAGATAAAAATGGTTACTTTCGTTGTCGCGATGGATTGCACCTCTACTAGGGTTCTTGCATGAAATTACGGGAGGTTTACACAATGACTTTATTTTTTAGCTTGTTATTTCTTTTCCAAGCCAGCGATTGGTTTGGTAAGTATTTAGACTCTAATACATCTGATTCTTTATGCTTAAAACAGAACAAGGAGCTAAAATTAATCGTTTATTTAGATAAGATTAAGCATTCTTCCAATTTTGATTCACAAAATTGGATTACTTATGTAACAAAAATAAATACAACAGAATTTTGGGGGTGAATGTATTCATGAATGCATCCAAACTTAGAGTTCACAACGATCAAAACATAAATGGAGTAAAAAATGATTCCTCACACAAGTACACAAGTACATAAGTACACAAGTACACTAGTACACAAGTACACAAGTACACAAGTACACAAGTACACAAAACTTAATTTATTAATATTACTCATCTTTAGTAGTATTCTTGTTCCTAAAATTAGCGCACAAAATGAAGTAATAAAGGAAGTTCCACTTCAGTTAACAATTTCTAATACTGCAATAAATCGGGTCGTAGCTCAACAATGGAATAATAATCCTATTAAACAATATTCTGGTAATAAACTTGGCTTAATCTACGATATTCAATTACTTAGACCTACAGTTTCTGTTTTAACTGATAAAATTGAAATCCAATTAGGCTTATCTATTTCGAGTAGTGAAAATGGCAATCCTGTTTTCAACGACATATTTACTTGTAATCCGGAAATTGTGATTAATCCGCAAACTATCCATTTAGATAATATTGTTACAACGTATGTAGATTTAGCTAATGCCATTTCGCAAGCAAGTAATTTAATTGGTATTTCAAATACAAAACTTATTCAAGTTATCGAGGAAATATTAGAACCGATAACTTATATCATGTTCAAAGGAAATGCGATTCAACAAGGCGATTCAAAATGGGTGGAAACTTCAAATATTCGTTGGACTAATTTACCTGATGTTAGCTACCAACTTGTTGACGGTAGCATAATTTTAACCACAACACCGTCGATTACCGCTATAAAACCAGACTACTCGTTCTTCTTCCAAAGAAATAATGGGACAATTTCAATTACAGTAAAAAGTAAAAATGATATTTCTATAAAAGCTATTAAACTATGGTATTCTAGTGGAACGCAACTTAGCAAACAATTAGTCACTCCAACGAACACCTTTGATTCACAAACTGGATTATATAGTTCAAAATTTTCAAAATATTATTCTGGGTTAACACCTCAAATAAGTGGTTTAACTTACCAAGTTGTAGTTGAAAGACAAGGTTATGAATCACTATATAATATTTATGTTGGAACAGTTAACCAATCTTATAGTTTCCTGACATCACTAGAGCAATCCACTATTCTTTATGCTGATTAGTAAATTTCTACTTCTACTCCTTATACTGAGTTCCTGTTCATTCTTTGGAAATACAGATAAACCCAAGGATACCAATTGCGATTGGCCTCCTGGGAATCGAAATTATTCTTGGAGAATCGATACCGTTGGGTATTGGCCCTCAACAATGGGTGGATTGTACGTTTTTAACGATTCTACTGCGTTTTTGACTGGAGGAATAGTTGATAAAAAAAATAAACTTTTCGCAGGACTTAGATGGAATGGAACAAAGTGGTTAACAGATATTTATAATCCTCTTCCTGAATTTCCAATTGGTCATTATGGCAACGATGCCACTGGCGATGATACACTTATGGTATCTGTTGGCTATTGGGGTCTAAATCTTGACCAAGCAGCAATCGGTGAATTTAACCTCAAAACCAAAACATGGACAAACCATAAATTTGAGGTTCAAGGTGAACTGAACTCCGTTTGGACTGATGGGAAAGGCTTCTATATTGCTGTTGGTAACAACGGAATAATGTACACCAAAGACTCTCAAAGTTCAGATTGGGTTTTCTCACGAATGGAAGATGAGTTTAATTTGAACAAAGTAGCCGGTATATCTGAAACAGAATGGTACATCTCGGGATACAAATACCCAGATCCACGCGCGACTGTTAACAACAAAATATACAGAGTATTAAATGGCACAATAACCGTGATATATGATAATTATCATATTGACTCGAGTATTTTACCTTTATTTGGGTCGACTAGTACGACGCGAATTGATGCTATACGTTGTTGTATTTCTGATTCTCTATATTTATTTATATCTGGTGAAGTACAGGTAAAACTGAGTTCCTTTGAAAATGAGTTAAATTTCAGGTCAATTAATTTGTCGAAATTGAGTTCTGGAATTAATGAAATATCTCATTTTAGCGGATATATAACTGCTTTTACACCTAATGATGTTTGGATTCCGACAATATGGTTCGGTTTATACCACTATAATGGAATTGATGTTAAAAAAATAGAATCTATTCCTTCTATAAATTATGGTGATACCAGAAGCGATGGCGTATTACGTCAAGTTAAAAAATCAAAATCCGGAAAGCTTTGGATGCTTATGGAAACCGGATCACAACAATATATTCTAATACAGGGTACTCCCCTTTAATTTAATTAATTATGAAATCGAATTTCTCTTTAAAAACCCTTTTTGTTGCAGGGTTAATCTTATTATGCGCAACTTTTACAAAAGCTGGAGATGTTACATTAACCATACCGGAATCATCAGTCAATAATCTGTTTGAAGCCTTAGTGCATGCCCGTCTTCTAAATTTTGGAAGTACCGGGGATGGAGATGTATCCTATTTTAATGTTAGGACAACAGGAACCTCCATTAATATAAAACCAAATAATACATTTGATTTTACATTCAATGTTTCCACTTTTTCTGATTTTAATTTTTTAGGCTTTACTTTCGATAATTACCCTCTTTCTGGAAATCTAAGTGGTAGTGGAATACTAATCCGAATTGTGGAAGGTGAAGGATTTAATATTAAATTTCAACTAGATCAAATTAGTTTTACAGGAGGTAATTGGTTCGAAGAATTAATTGTTAATGTTGGAATTTTAATATTCAGAGATAAAATTCCTGATCTCACAACAAGTTCTAAACAACCCTTGTTACCAAATTCTATAAACTCAATATTTACTCCAGATTTTCCCTATATATCCACTTCTGAAACGGCGATAATGTTGAGTTATGATTTAAAAGCAGGTCCACGCTATATTACCGCTTCCAACGATGTAAATGGACTTTCTGGGTTTGGTTTTATTGAAAATACAACGGGTGGATATGAGGGTATTTATGCTTCACCACATAATTTTGAATGGTACCAAGGTAGTACAAATACAATTCGAACGCCTGATGAAATCTTAGAACCTCAACCACAAACTTATTCAAAATATAAAAACTGGTTTCTAACATCTAATAGTGATATTATTCCAACAATAGCTCCACGCGAAATAGAAATCGTAGTCGGTAATAGTGACCAAACCTACAAGGCCGCATTTAAACCAGCTGTTCGAATTCAGGCAACAAATTCATTAGAAGGGACATTAAACTTAGGACAAGTCAGTTATAATGGACAAGCAGCAACAACTCAAAATAAATATGAGTTTATTAATAATTCAGCAACAGTACAATTGGCATCAAGTCCCCTTTCCAGCGGAATAGATTGGAATTTCTATGAATGGTCAGATGGGACTACCAACCCAACTAGAAACATAGGTTTAAACCAAAATTTTAATCAAACTGCGAATTACAAAGCCAAAAATCATAGCGCTGTTTCTAGTGTTGTAGGTTTAGATAACCGCCGTTTAGTGGCCACCGATCAATTTAATAACTATACTGACCCTTATGTTTTTCGTACGTATGAAAGTACTTATCAGGGAATTTCCAGAATTTGGATTCAATATCGTACAACTTCCACGCAAGAATGGGGAAATGAATTTTTGATACCCATTTTTACCATACCTGGTGATAATGAAAATCATTTCTTTACTGCCGCAAGAAATCCTCAAATCGCAACTTCTCAGGGCTGTGTATGGGTTGTTTATGAAGCATTAGACAATTTTGATAGCCAATGGAAATATGTAGCAACACTTATTTCATTACCTTATCATGATATCTTAAGATCCTATAAACATGCAATAATCTACACCGATGCAAATAAATTAGATGCTGTTCCTGCTGGCACAATGCTAACAATAAGTGGAGATGGTTCAAGTTCAGATGGAACTAAATTGGCAGTAGGTTGGAAACGACCTGGTTCTTCTGCATTTGAAATAGGTATTTTATCAACTGTTACAATGAAAAAATACGACAATGATAACAAACCATATTATGAAGATGAAATTGAGGGAACTTTTCGATCTGGAAGTATTTATCCCATATTTTCAAATGTTCAGTATGGTTTAGATATCGCAATAAATGGAGGAAAAATCGGAATTACTTCCGTGTATAATAATACCCTTTATTTCAGAGAAGCAACATATACTCTTCCAAAAAGCCCAGACAATATATCTGTGACTCCAGGTTCATGGACTTGGTCTAGTTCACCAGTTTCTGTTACTGGAAGTTTTAGCACATTGAACTATAGCCCAAGTATTATTGCATGGGAACGATCTTTTCGTGTGGCATGGAGTGCTCTTTACTTTACATCAGGAAGCCCAAATGTAGTTATATGGAGAAATATTGGTAGCAAAGCAACCAATACAAGTATTAAGTATGTAAACATGAATATATATGGGTACGGATATAACTATTTTGATGGAATCCAAATTACAAGAGTTAATGCTAATGAAAATCCAACCATTGCAAGTAACTTTGCTTTTACAGCAAAACATAATTTCCCTACCTCCTCGATGACCCTTATGAATACTACCGTTGTAACAAACGAAACGTATCCATCTCAAGTATCATATGCTTCAAATATTATGAGTGGTATCACTAATAGATCGATATCTAACTATAGTACTAACAACAAGGTAAATGGTGTTTACAAAACTAGTAATCAAGGTTTGTTTAAGCTCAATGAAATCGCAACTCCTAATTATGTGGCAAAAGGTTCAACTAACTCAAACAATACTAAATTTTTCTCTGCAGCTGAGATGAATTACAAAAAAGGCAAACAAGAATACGAGCAATTTTATGTTCAAGCCCTAAATCAGGGAAAAGAAACATTGCCTCTATTCGTAGAAACAGATTCTACAGATACACTTTGGCTAAGTGATTGGTTCACTTGGGAAAAAGCAATTAGTTTGCAAGCGTATAGCAGTGACCAAGGAAATCTTCCATTTTCTTTAGTCTTAGTGAATGAAAATGGTAAAACCGTCGCAGAGGTTCGTGCTAAAGGCGAAAAAATGAGTGCTATAAACGAAATAAATGCAGAAAAGCTTTTAGATGCGTTTAAGACAATAGTAGCATTTGGTGATGGCACTGGTGAAAAAGTACGTATTCAAATTCGTCCAAAATCAGATAAAGTGGAAATTAGTTTATCACAATGGCTCTTACCAACCGAACAAGTAAACATTAATGGTGATGCGGTTGCAGATATTAGCGATTGGACACAAACAGAAGTTCCAGATGAATTTGGTATTCAAGCTTATCCAAATCCGTTTAATCCAAGTACAACTTTACAAGTATCACTTCCAAATAGCTCTGCTTTAAGCGTTCAAGTTTTTGATATAATGGGGCGTTTAGTAAGTCAACTTTTCAAAGGCGAAAAACAAGCTGGAGTTCATGAATTCACATTCAATGCTTCGAATTTGGCTAGTGGGAATTATTTTATCCGCTTGCAATACACTAATGCAAAAGGTGCGGTTCAAATGCAAACTAAAGCGATTACTTTAATTAAATAGCGTTAGGCTTATAATTCTGTGGAGAGAGATTTCTTCTTTCCACAGATTTTTTTTTCTAACGGGTTTATTTTTGGGGCTTGTCTTATTTATTTTAAGTGTTATAAATGAAAATAGACGTATTACATTAGATTATTTTACAATTATATTTGTTCAATTCTTACGTTATGATATAACTTGATATTTAAATTTATATCACGTTAGATATTTAGTATTACTAAGGGATTATTTTATTCTTTTGATTAATACAAAAATTAAATTTCCTCATTTTCTATCACTTGTGAGTTTTTCTTAGATCTTTGTTAAACTGCACTATTATTGATGATCTTTTTCTTTTCAGAATTTAACCTTACTAAGTGAGCTTACTTCAAAAGTACTATTCAACAAACTAAAGCGATTATGCTATTATACATATCTCAAAACGAATTTAACTGAATTTTAATAGGAAACATTAAATCAAAATCTAACCTGTCTTTTGTAGTAATGATTTTTAATGTCATTTCAAATTGATTTAAAGTATCTTCTTTAACCATTTAATATGCTTTTATATGACTCTTATTCTTCAGAAAAACAATTTATGTATCGTCTTTGTAGCCTTGCTTTTTGTTTCTTGTAATTCATTCAGCAATGTTAAGAGTCAAAAAAAGGAGGCCACTCCTGTTAACTATGGAAATCGGTTTGAGGTTTATTATGGAGCGCAGACTGTTGGTTGGTGTGACTATATTGTCCGTAAGGTTGAATACAGTGCTTCTGATGCAGATTTGGAAGAAAGTTTTGTTGAAGAAATTACGTTTAGAGGACTTCGTTATAAGTTTAAATTTATCCTATTCGGTGAACTAGCGGAGTTGCATATTTTGCGCTACAATTCAAACGGATCGCAATTTAGAGCGAATGATTCCTTTGCTATTGTTTTAAATGGAGATGGATTGTCATATCGTTTTTTCTCTGATGATGGCGCTGAAGTTATTAGGGAAATGCCAATTAAAGACGAGAATAAAATTGCCGCTGCTAGAGAGTTGTTTAGTTTTTGTAACAACTATTTGAATTCGTATCAAAGATTAATTCGAGATACAAAAAACAGAGATTTAAGACAAAATAGAATTCAAAGTTTAGGATTTGAATTATTACAATTCGAAAGAATATGATAAAATGATGAATGAGGAAGGAGAAATGAGCAATTGATCATGCCTAAAATTTGTTATTAGTTTTGCAAAAGATTGAGCATTTAATTTTGGGTTATAAGCGGACGCTTATTCTTTTTTTTGAAGCACCAGCGGACGCTGGCGCTAATGTTGGTTTTTTCTTTCCGAGGCTATGACCAAAAATCCCCCATTTGCCTAAGTCATTGAGTACGATGATACTAGAACATCAAAGGGGGTTTGGGGGCTGAATGCGAATGAGCATTCGGTTCTAATAAAACTTTAGACATTGATTTCACTTCTTTCTGAAAACTAGCAGAGTCTGACGCTAGAATAGGGTTTTTAATTTTGGTTATAAGCGGACGCTTATTTTTTTTGAAGCTCCAGCGGACGCTGGAGCTAGGATGGTTTTTCTTCACTTGGCAGAGATGCTGGATCAAAGTACAGCATGACATAAGTATAAAATACTTACGCTAAGAAGAAGTTCTTTCCGCTTCTTTGTACCACTATATTCTGAAATTCTAGCTCTAATAATCTAACTAATAATTCTTGCGTGCTCATTCCTGTATTTTCAGCAATATCATCTATTTGAGAGATATTATTTTCTAAAACACTACAGATTTTCTTCAATTCATCACTTATTGGTAATTCTCGCCAATTCAATACTGAAATAGAATGTGATTTTTCTGGACTTAGTGGATTTGTATTTCTTTCTAATTGAAACTCCTCGGAAATATCAGAAAAGTCTTGAACTAGCTTGCCGCAGCCCTTTTTTATCAATTCGTTACAACCCGTTCCATTAGGATTAGTGATTGGATGTGGAATAATAAACACATCTCGATTTTGATCTAAAGCTAGATTTGCCGTAATTCGACTTCCACCCTTTTCTGAAGTCTCAACAACTAAAACGCCTTTGCTTAATCCGCTTACAATTCGATTTCTAACTGGAAAATTTCCTGCATCGGGTTTTGTGCCTGGTAAATATTCAGAAACAACAGCTCCACCACAATCAACGATTTTTTGGACTAAGCCTGAATTCGACGATGGATAAATTACATCGATTCCAGATCCTAAAACTGCGACAGTTGGACTTTGTAAATCTGTACATACTCTATGAGCAATAGTATCAACGCCATAGGCTAATCCAGAATTTACGGTTAAACCATGTGCAACAGCTTGTTTTGTAAACTCGACGGTAACTTTTTTGGCATATTCACTTGGATTTCTTGAACCAACAATTGCTAATCCAACCGTTGACAAAACAGAAACTGAACCTCTAACCCAAAGTGTTAATGGTGGATCATAAATTTGACTTAATTGTGATGGATACAAATCATCATTAAATCCGATAATCTGTGCATCACTCGACTCAGACTTATCTAAAATCCGATCAACCAAATCCCATGAAGAAAAGCTCGCAATTGATTCAGCAATCGTTTGCCCTAAACCACTGAGTTGTTTTAATTCAGAAACGGACTTTTGAAATAGTTTCTCAGCCGTTCCTGTTTGCTTGATAAATGAACGAATTCTTTGGTTCCCTAAACCCGGAATTAGCTGTAAAGCTAATAGATATTTTGTCTCTAAAGTCATTCGTTATTTAGTGTCTTGAATCGCTTTCCAAAGCATTTCTTTTAGTTCATCAATTTTAAAACCTGTAGCGGATGAAACTAAAATATGAGGAATATCAATATCAATTTCCTGATCAAGTTCAAATCCTGGTTTTAAGTCCATCTGAGTTATCGCTAAAATAGATGAACGTTCTGCCAATTCTGCACTATATTGAAACAATTCGTTTTTAAGAATACGATATTCTTCATTGATATTCGTTGTACTGCTGATTACATAAAGAAGCACTTTATTACGTTCAATATGTCTCAAAAAGCGTAATCCTAAGCCTTTTCCTTCGTGAGCATCTTCAATAATTCCAGGAATATCGGCCATTACGAAACTTCTGTAATCAGGAAATGCAACAACTCCTAAATTCGGTTCCAAGGTTGTAAATGGGTAATCGGCAATTTTTGGTTTTGCCGCTGAAACAACTGAAAGAAGTGTACTTTTTCCAGCGTTTGGAAATCCAACTAAGCCGACATCGGCCATTAGTTTTAATTCGATTTCTACGACAATTTCTTGCCCTGCTTCGCCAGGTTGCGAATAGGTTGGTGTTTGATTGGTTGAGTGAGCAAACTCTGCGTTTCCAAGTCCACCACGTCCACCAGCTGCAATCGTCACAGTTTGACCTTCTTCAGTGATTTCGCCTAATAAAAGACGTGTTTCTGCTTCTAAGGCAATAGTTCCTAATGGAACATCTAAAATGGTATCTTTTCCATCTCTTCCTGAGCGTCTTGCACTTTCACCAGCGCCGCCATCTTTAGCATTAATATATTTCTTATAACGTAGATCTAGAATAGTGTTCATTTGTGCATTTCCGCGCAATATTATATTAGCACCTTTGCCACCGTTTCCTCCATCAGGTCCACCGCGTGGTACAAATTTTTCTCGTCTGAAGTGGGATGATCCTGGGCCACCGGCTCCAGCTTTACAATAAATTTTAGCGTAATCTGCAAATCTCATGGGGCAAAAATACCCTTATTTGTGGCTCTTATCAAATGTATTTCACTTTAAGTAATTCTTATTGATGAATTTTTAATTTTGAGTTGATTTTAGTGCCTGAAAATGGAAAGTAGTATGCAAAAATTCTTCTCTTTAACTTTTCTTTCTTCTTGAAATCTCCCCGACCCTCTTTTAAGTTCTTCCATCTTTTTTAGCATTATAATTTTGGGCAAAAGAGTTATACCGTTAATAGTCAAGTTTATGTTGAAACATTTTTCTATGTTTCAACTAGCAAAGGAGCACTTTCCAGATCCCGCACATGACCGTCACGTACGGCTTGGGACAGAAGGTGTTCCTTTCTTTGTTTTCTTGCTCTGTTACTCACAGGAGCTAGTGGATCAAAGGCTTGTTCTTTGCGCTTGTTTATCCATTCCTGGTCTTTTTGTAGTTCGACAGAAACCGGATTTTGTTGATTCTTTTGGTCTATAGCAGGATTGTACGGAGTTTTCGAGGTGAGCACACCCCAACACATACGAAGTAATTTATGCATAATTACCCCCATGGTCTGATAGTAATTTTTTCCTCTTGTTATGTGGTTGGTATAAAT
>Ga0210025_1000663_pt1 | contig 42314 bp, 46 predicted proteins | sample CryGeyme20150102_FD_183989 | JGI IMG/M metagenome (GOLD analysis project Ga0210025, IMG submission 183989) | Groundwater microbial communities from Crystal Geyser aquifers in Utah, USA - Crystal Geyser metaG 2015-0102 (SPAdes) (version 2) | ecosystem: Environmental > Aquatic > Deep subsurface >... | reverse complement strand
ATGGCCGAGCACCTCACGCCCACCGGCCGCGCCGCCATCATCGTCCCCGAAGGCATCATCTTCCAGAGCCAGGGCGCCTACAAAGCGCTGCGGAAAATGCTCGTCGAAAACTCCCTCGTCGCCGTGGTGTCGCTGCCGGCGGGCTGTTTCAATCCCTACTCCGGCGTGAAGACCAGCATCCTCATCCTCGACAAATCCCTCGCCCGCCAGAGCGACACCATCGCCTTCTTCAAAGTCGAGAACGACGGCTACGGCCTCGGCGCCCAGCGCCGCGCCATCGACAAGAACGACCTGCCGCAAGTGTTAGCTGGGTTGAAAGAATTTATTCACATGGATAGACAGGATTTACAGGATAAAAGCCGTTCATCCTGTAAATTCTGTTCATCCATGTTGAATGCTCTTGTCGAACGCAGACTTGCCCAGATCGTGCCGAAGGAAAAGCTCGCCGCGAATGGCGACTACAACCTCAGTGGCGAGCGGTATCGGGAGGGTGATGCGCGCAGGTCTGTATTCCCACTCCGCCGGTTCGAGGAAGTCTGCACACTGGAATACGGCGCGAGTCTCCCGAAGGAAAAGCGCGTCGAGGGTCCTTACCCGGTTGTCGGCTCGAACGGCATCACCGGCTACCACAACGAATACCTCGTCGAAGGGCCTGCAATCGTCGTCGGGCGCAAGGGCTCGGCAGGGGAAGTCACATTGATTGAGAAGAACTGCTTCCCAATCGATACGACCTACTACGTCAAACAGACGAACCCAACAGAGTCGAACATCAGCTTTCTGTATTGGCTGCTGAAGACCTTGAACCTTCCCGAACTACGCGGTGGCGCTGGGATTCCCGGCCTCAATCGAACCGATGTTTACGAAACCCACCAAATCCCCCTGCCGCCGCTGGACGTGCAGAAGGAGATCGTGGCGGAGATCGAGGGCTACCAGCTGGAAATTAAGAATTACGAATTGGAAATTACGAAATGTCGCGAGAAGATCGCGAAGGCTGTCAACAAAGTTTGGGACGCCGATGAAGACTGAGAATCTTGTTCAAACCAAGAGCTATGCCTTTGCCGTCCGCATCGTCCGGCTTTACCAGCATTTGTCGACCACGAAGAAGGAATATGTGCTTTCCAAACAGGTCTTGCGCTCCGGGACGAGCATCGGTGCCAATGTGGAAGAGGCCATCGGCGGACAGTCGAGAGCAGACTTCATCTCCAAGCTGGCCATCGCCTACAAAGAAGCCCGCGAAACCAGCTACTGGCTACGGCTGTTGGAAGACACCGACTACCTCACCGAAACCGAGTTCAAGAGTATTCACGCCGACGCAGAGGAGTTATGCCGAATCATTGGAGCCATCCAGAAATCGGCCAAAGGAAAAAGTGATGCCAATTCGTAATTCTAATTTCGTAATTCCAAATTGGTTCCCCCTCGCCACCCAGCAGGCCATCGTCGCCGAGATCGAAGCCGAGCAGACGCTGGTCGCCGCCAACCGCGAGCTGATCACCCGCTTCGAGCAAAAGATCCAGGCCACCCTCGCCCACATCTGGGGCGAAAATACCGCCGTATCTTTCGGAGAAAACGCATGATCCGTCAACTGGAAGTCAAAGGCCTGCGCGCCTTGCGCTATGTTTCGGTCGATTTCGAGCCATTTCTGGTGATGGTGGGACCGAATGCCTGCGGCAAAAGCACCTTGTTCGATGCTTTGTTGCTGGTGCGCGATATTCTCGCCAGCGGGCTGGATGCAGCGGTGTTTGGCAATGCCCGCATGAATATCGCACCCCGCGCGGTTGATCCGCTGGATTTGACTTGGCTGCGCCAGGGAGGCGGGGTGGAAATCGCCGTGACCCTGGAATTGCCCGCCGCGATTGTCGAGAAATTGGGGCAACGTTACCGCTATGCGCGCTACGAATTGGGCATTCATACCGATGACCGCTTGGGTTTTGATCATGAAACCCTGTGGCTATGCGACGAGATCAAGCAGCGCAAGATTCATCAACAGGCGCAGTTCCCGTTCCCGGAAACTCCCCCGGAACATATTGTTTTGCTCCAGAACAAAAAGAGCCCGCCGGGCTGGCGCAAGGTAGTCAGCAAGGTGGTTGAAAGTGGTAATGACTATTTCCGGTCGGAAACGTCGGACTGGAACAATCTGTTTCGCCTTGGTCCAGCCAAGAGCGCACTCGCTAACCTACCGGAAGATGAGCAGAAATTTCCTGCCGCAACCTGGGCAAAGCGCGTATTGATGGAAGGCATTCATCGCTTGATGCTTAATGCGGAAAAAATGCGCATGCCTTCTCCCGCAGGCTCCCCTGCCGATTTTTTGCCGGACGGTTCGAACCTGCCATGGGTGGTGCATGCGCTGGAAAATCAAAGCGGGTCAAAAGCCAAAAAAGACTGGGTGGCGCATCTGGCAACCACACTGGACGATCTGGAAGATATTCAGACTTGCGAGAAGCCTGAAGACCGTTCCCGTTATATCCAGTTGAAATACAAGAGCGGCTTGATCGCTCCCTCGTGGGTGCTTTCCGACGGAACGCTGCGCTTGCTGGCCCTGACCTTGCTGGCCTATGCGCCAACACCCCCGAACGTGGTGCTGATTGAAGAACCCGAAAATGGCATCCATCCGAAGGCGATGGAAACCGTCATGCAGTCGCTTTCGTCTGTTTATGACGCACAGGTCTTGTGCGCCACGCATTCCCCCGTGGTGCTCAGCCTGTTGGAATCGAGGCAGATCCTCTGTTTTGGCAAGACGGAGGAAGGTGCCGTAGATATTGTTCGCGGCAACGATCATCCACGCTTGCGCGAGTGGAAATCTGCGTTAAATCTCGGCGAACTGTTCGCAACAGGAGTGCTGGGATGAGGGATTGCCTGTTTCTGGTGGCTGACAAAAACATGGAAGGAATGCTCAAGGGCTTTTTCTCGCGTGAGGCTTTTCATCGTGCCATGGGTTGCGGGCATTTTGATTTCGACTCGCGTCAGGATTTGCTGGTCGCCCACGGACAGAATGACCCTGGGCTATATACCCGAGCAAATGAATTTTTGCAGCCTTATGCCCGCACACACCAGCACGCAGTCGTCATTGTCGATGCCGAATGGAGCGGTTCACCGGGTAAGGATGCGATATTGCAACGCTTGAACCAGCACCTGACAAACGTCGGTTGGTCAGACGATAGCGGGTGCGGAGTAGTCATCGCCCCAGAATTGGAAAACTGGGTCTGGCAGGATAGTCCTCATGTTTGTTCGGCCTTGGGTTCTGACATGACATTCGCCGCACTTCGCGCCGAACTGGAGGCCAAGGGTTTCTGGCAACCAAACGAGGCGAAACCTGATCGCCCAAAAGAGGCAGTCGAATGGGCGCTTCGTCAGTCCAGAAAGGGAAGGTCGTCCGCGATCTATCAGCAACTGGCGACGCGGGTCACAGCAAAAGGGTGTACTGACCAGGCTTTTCGTACGTTGCGAAACGCGCTTCTTCGATGGTTTCCGCCATCTGAGTGAGCCTGCGACAACGGCAAGATCGGCACCGACGCCAAGCGGGTGGACGACCGCAACGAAACGGCGCACCCCAACGGCAACATCTTCTTCAGCACGCAGGCTGCGCTCGATGACAAGATCACCGAGGTGCTGCGCGTGGTTGCGGAAATTCAGGCTCATTCCAAGCCCGTTATCGAACATTGCTTCGGGGAATTCCTGCTCCAGAACCACGATGCTGATACGCGCGAATATGCCGACGACGCAGACCAAATCCGCGAAGTGTTGATTCACGGCAACTATCTCTCGAAGAAGGACATCGAGATTTGCCTGGGCTTCGATGTCGAAACGCTTGCACCGTCTAGAAATCGACGCGATGCGGGCGTTGCATGCGGCTCTCGTTGAAAAATACCAGCGTGAAGATGCGAACGAACTACCGTGCAATGATCTGTGATTTCATCCAGGCCACAGATTCAAGTGATACACTTATTTATGTGTTATATCCTTGGAATCACGAAATGGCAGTCACCGTTAATTTCACCGGCGCGGTTGATCGCGATCTGCTCAAGCGCGCCAAGATCATTGCAGCCAAGACCGACACCTCGGTCAATGCGCTGTTCAACGCCGAGCTTCGCCATCTGGTCGAAACGTTCGAGGCGGCCGAGGCAACAGGCAACCAGAATTACCGGCGGCTGCTCGACTTTTCGCTGGGGCGACTCGCCGGCGACGAAGCCATGCGCTCGCTGGGAATCGACAACGAGGAAGATATTTTCCTGTTGATGGCGCAAGCCCACCTGCCGATGCCGCGATTGCCAGAGGCTGGCACGTCGGATATGGTCGATCAACTCAAATCGCTGGCAAGTTGAGCCGCGCACGATGACCGCGAATGTTGTTCTGCTGCCCCATACCGGGCCGCTGATCACGCTGGCCTATGCCGATGCGCTCGACCTGCTGTTCAGACCCGGCTGGCCGATCGTGCTGGTCGATATGGTGCTGCACGAGGTGACGCGCACCCAGACACCAACCAGCGAGAAACTGGCACAGTGGGCTGCTAGCGGCCAGGTCACGGTACGCACGACCCGCACACTCCGGCATCACCAGCAAAGGCTGGCGGCAAACCCCGCCGCTGCGCGCACCGCCCATCTCGGCGAACTGGCGATCCAGGAGACCATGAACGACTTCGCGCTGGACCAGCCGCGTCAAACCGGCGTGTTCCTGTTCGAGGATCACAAAATCGCCCGCGCCAGCTTTTTGCTGCCGGACAACTGCCGCAAGATCAGCACGCGCGCCTACCTGTTGTTTCTGGAGCAGCAAGGCTGGCTTGTGTCGGCGGCGGATATCAAGCGCCGAGCCATCCAGGCCGGGCGCGATTTTTCGAAGCTGCGCTTCCCGCCCGAATAATCCGCGTGCTTTTAGATTACAGTTTTATCAACATTTGGGTTCTACTTCGGCCTGCCAACACCTAGAATAGCCCACCTTTGCGTTTCTTATTAACGAGACCCTCATGTTTACCGGCATTATCCAGGCCGTCGGCCACATCCATTCGCTTACCGAGAAGGGCGGCGGCGACGCGCGCGTTACCATCGCCGGCGGCGGGCTGAACCTGAACGATGTCGCGCTGGGTGATTCGATCGCCTGCAACGGCGTTTGCCTGACCGTCGTGGAACGGACGGCGGAGCATTACAGCGTCGACGTTTCTGCGGAGACCTTCAACTGCACCACCGGCTTTGCGCCGGGCGAGGCGGTGAACCTGGAAAAGGCCCTGCGGCTGTCTGACCATCTAGGCGGCCATTTGGTCTCCGGCCATGTCGATGGCGTCGGCGAGGTGATCCACTTTGCGCCGGTTTCCGCCGCCGACCAGGCGGCCAGTTGGCGCCTGGATATTCGCGCGCCGGGCGCATTGGCCCGCTACATCGCGGTCAAGGGTTCGGTGGCGGTGAACGGCGTGTCGCTGACCGTAAACACGGTGCATGGCGATGAGTTTTCTATCAACCTGATCCCGCACACCCTGGAGAACACCATGTTGGGCCGTCTTAAAACCGGCTCAAAGGTGAACCTGGAAGCCGATATGCTGGCCCGCTATGCCGAACGGCTGCTGGCCTATACCAACGAACCCGACAAGGATTGAGATGACGCTCGCCAGTACCCAAGAAATCGTCGCCGAGCTGAAGGCCGGCCGTATGGTCATCCTGGTCGATGAAGAGGACCGTGAGAACGAGGGCGATCTGGTGATGGCCGCCGAGCACGTCACCCCGGAGGCGATCAACTTCATGGCCAAACACGGCCGCGGTCTGATCTGCCTGACCTTGACCCCGGCCCGCTGTATGCAGCTTGGCTTGAAGCAGATGGTGAGCGATAACCAGGCGACCCACGGCACGGCCTTTACCATCTCGATCGAGGCCGCCGAGGGCGTGACTACCGGCATTTCGGCCGCCGACCGCGCCCGCACGGTGCAGGTTGCGGTCGGCCGCGAGGCGCGACCCAGCGACATCGTCCAGCCGGGCCACATCTTCCCCTTGCGCGCTCAGGAGGGCGGCGTATTGGTCCGCGCCGGGCATACCGAGGCGGGCTGCGATCTGGCCGCCATGGCCGGCCTGGAGCCGGCGGCGGTGATCTGCGAAATTCTCAAGGAAGACGGGGCCATGGCCCGGCTGCCCGATCTGATGATCTATGCCAAGGAGCACGGTCTCAAGATTGGCACCATCGCGGCCCTGATCCACTACCGCGCCGCCAACGAAAGCCTGGTCAACAAGTCAGGCGAGCGCACCATTGAGACCCCCTACGGCCCGTTCCGCATGGTGGTCTACCGTGACAAGATCGGCCAAGCCACGCACCTGGCGCTGGTTCGGGGCGAGATTACGCCGGACAGCGAGACCTTGGTGCGGGTGCATGAGCCGGTGTCGCTGATCGACATACTGGATGCCGGTACGGCCGAACACGCCTATTCGGTGCCGACCGCCATGCGGATCGTCGCCGAAGCCGGCAAGGGCATCATCGTCTTGCTGCACCGGCCCGAGTCCGCCGAGGAGCTGGCGGCGCGCGCCTTGCCCTCCGGAGAACCCGCGCCAGCGCACAAGTTCGACCTGCGTAACTACGGCACCGGCGCCCAGATACTGCGTGACCTCGGCGTCGGCAAGATGAAGCTGCTGGCCCTACCGCGCAAGATGCCGGCCATGGACGGCTTCGGTCTGGAAGTGACCGGCTATTTCGAAAGGGACCACTGACATGGCTCAGCGTTACGACAATATCGACGAGATCGAGGCCAGCCTGGACGGCACGGGTCTGCGCATCGGCATCGCCATGACCCGTTTCAACCAGGACATCTGTGACGGTCTGTTGGCCGCCGCCACCGCGACCCTGACCAAGGTCGGCGTGAGCGACCAGGACATCGTCATCGTCACCGTGCCCGGCGCGCTGGAGTTGCCCTTGGCATTGCAGAAGATGGCAACGTCCGGCAAGTACGACGCACTCATCGCCCTGGGCGCCGTCATTCGCGGCGACACCTACCACTTCGAGATCGTCGCCAACGAGATGGCCTCCGGCATCACCCAGGTCCAGCTCGATACCGGCGTGCCGATCGGCAATGCGGTGTTGACCACCGAGGATGAACACCAGGCCGCCGCCCGCATGACCGAGAAGGGCCGTGACGTGGCCCATTGCGCGGTCGAGATGGCCCGCCTGTTGAAGACCTTATGAGCAAGAAACGCGGCAACCGCCGCCTGTCCCGCGAACTGGCCCTGCGCGCCCTGTATCAGTGGCAACTGACCGGTGACGACCTGGCCCGCCTGCTGGTCCAGGCCGAGACGGCGGAGGAGTATCCCGATGCCAATATCGAATTCCTCAAGAAGCTGCTGGAAGGCGTGCTGAGAGAGGCAGAAGCCTTGAATCTGGCCCTGGCCCAGCACCTCGACCGCCCGGTCGAGCAGCTTTCGCCGATCGAGCACGGCATCCTGCTGATCGGCGCCTTCGAGTTGAGCCACAGCCTGGATGTGCCCTACAAGGTGGCCATCAACGAGGCGGTGAACCTGGCCAAGGCCTACGGCGGCACCGACGGCCACAAATACGTCAACGGCGTGCTCGACAAGCTGGCCAAGGCGGTCCGCCGAACCGAGATCGAGGCGGCGGCCCGCCCCTGACGGCCGGCAATGGCCTCCGAATTCGACCTTATCGCGCGTTATTTCACCCGTCCAGCCCGGACCGCCGCGCTGGGCGTCGGCGACGATGCCGCGCTGCTGCGCCCGACGCCGGGCATGGAACTAGCAATATCCGCCGACATGCTGGTATCCGGCCAGCATTTTTTCCCTGACGATGATCCCGAGAAACTGGGCCACAAGGCCCTGGCGGTAAACCTGTCTGACCTGGCCGCCATGGGCGCCCTGCCCCGCTGGGTGCTGCTGTCGCTGGCCCTGCCGACGGCGGATGAGGCCTGGCTGGCTGGTTTTTCGCGCGGCTTTCTCAGCCTGGCCGAGGCCTTCGGGGTCGAGCTGGTGGGCGGCGACACCACTCGCGGGCCGCTCAATATCAGCGTCACCATCCTGGGCGAGGTGGAGGTTGGCCGCGCCTTGCGCCGCGATGCCGCTCAGGTCGGAGACGACATCTGGGTGTCCGGTGAATTGGGCGGCGCGGCGCTGGGTCTGCAACACCTACTGGGCCAGACGAGGTTATCCGGACCGGCCGCTGCGGCCTGTCTGTCCCGCCTCCATGAACCGATACCCCGCGTCGCCTTGGGACGCGAACTCCTTGGCCTGGCCCATGCGGCAATCGACATCTCGGATGGTCTGCTGGCCGATCTGGGTCACATCCTGGAGCACAGCCAGATCGGCGCGCGGATCGACCTCGCGGCCGTACCGACGGCGCCCGACTTGCAGCAATTGCCCAACCTGATCGGCGCCTGCGCCCTGGCCGGCGGTGATGATTATGAGCTGTGCTTTAGCGCCCCGGCCAACCATCGAAACCGTATCCTGGCGGCCGCCGACGCGGTCTCGACCCGCGTGACGCGCATCGGCGTCATGGTTCCAGATCGAGGCTTGAAGGTGCTCGACGAGCAGGGCAATTCGCTGGCTTTGCCGCTGACTGGCTACGACCATTTTGGTATATCGCAACCAGCTATGGGCTGGTAATAACGTGTCCCCATGACGGCTTGGCGCAGTGCTATATTGGCCGCGAAATGTCCATTCGGGCATTACCTAAAAAGGAGAACAACATGGGTTTACTGGACGGTTTAGTCGGTCAAGCACTGGGCCAGGTTACCGGCGGCCAGACCGGCGGTGGCGGTTCGATGCTGGGCATGGTCACCGCACTCATTCAAGGCCAGGGCGGCCTGGGCGGCCTGTTGCAGAAGTTCGAGCAATCCGGCCTGGGTGAACAAGCCAAATCATGGGTCGGCACTAGCGCCAACCTGCCGGTCAACGCGGACCAGATCAGCGCTGCGCTGGGCAGCGGCGCATTGGGCGAACTGGCCAGCAAGTTCGGCATCTCACCGGATCAGGTGTCGGGCGCCCTGGCCAATGTCCTACCGAAGGCGGTGGACCATTTGACGCCGAATGGCCAGGTCGCGCAGAACGGCGCCGGCCTGGATAGCCTGACCAGCGCACTGGGCGGCCTGTTCAAGGGCTAAGCGGCCAACCAGCAGGGACAAAAAAAGGCGGGGATGAACCCCCGCCTTTTTGAAGTAAATCCAGATTACAGGTCACCATTGGCGCCGGCGGCCATGATGTCCATCAATTTGTCGCGAATGTCCACAGCCAGGGGCTTGAGCTTGGGCGACAGCTTCGCGGCCTTGATCATGCCGTCCAAACCCATCATGACCAGCTTGCCCTTGCCGTCCTGGTCCTCGACCAGGGCGATGCGGCAGGGCAGAAAGGCCGCGAAGACGATGTTGGCTGAGACCATCTCCTTGGCGGTCATCGCATCACAAAACTGGTAGATGGTAACGCGTTTCTGTGGCTTGCCGGTCATGGCGGCGACCTGCTCGGACAAGGGCAACTCGCCGACCAGCTTAAAGTTCAGGGTATTGGCACGCTGCTTGAGGGACTCGGCGGCATCATTCAGACCAACGCCATCGGCCAGCGGCATCACCAGGATGGTTTGGCCCATCGCCTGGACAGCCTTGACCTTGGCCTTGGCGGCCAGGGCCGGCGAGGCCAGCGCACCAAAGGCCAGCAACAGCAAAATGAAACGGATGAAACGACTGACTGTAAAGTTGTACATGGGAAGTCTCCTCATTCTTGTGAAAAATAGTGGACGAAATGCGCGAAAATTATAGCGCAGTAACGATCCTCCATCGGTTTCTCGGGCCGCCCCCCCGGCCAGGCCAACCGACAGGGTCGTCCTGGCGCCCATCGATGAGGAGAAAACAGTGCCGATGAAACTCTTGTACCTGCTGCACGTCCTGGCCACCGTCATCTGGGTCGGCGGTATGTTTTTCGCCCACCAATGTCTGCGCCCGGCGGCACTGGCCCAACTGGAGCCGGCGTCACGGCTGAGGCTGTGGAATGGGGTATTCAGCCGCTTCTTCCCTTGGGTCTGGGCGGCGGTGATCCTGCTGACCGCCAGTGGTCTGCTGCTGATCCAGCAAATGGGCGGCATGGCGGCTGTACCGATACACGTTCACATCATGGCCGCCATCGGCTATCTGATGGCCGGCATCTTCGCCGCACTCTACTTCCGGCCCTATGCCAGCCTGCGCCGGGCCGTAGCAACCGAGGATTGGCCCGCAGCCGGCGCTGCCCTGAACCGGATTCGTATCCTGGTAGGTAGCAATCTGAGCCTAGGCCTGGCGAACATCATTCTGGTATTTGTCCTGCCCCTCATGGATTGACGCCGCCGGGATAGGCGAAGGCGACGGACGTCATCAACGAGCGAACTGGCCATAACCCTTGAACGCGGCCATGGCCTCGGCCATTTCGGCGGCGTTCAACAACACCGGCTCACCCAGCAGCGAGGCCCGCCAATACTGCTCGCACAAGGCCTCCACCTCTACCGCCAGGGCGATGGCCTTGGTCAAATTATCGGCCATGACTATCAGGCCGTGATTGGCCATCAGACAAGCCTTGCGGCCCGCCAATGCGGCCAATACATGATCGGACAACGCCTGGCTGCCGAATGTGGCGTAGGCCGCGCAACGGATGTCCTCTCCCCCAGCCACCGCCACCATGTAATGGAAAGACGGAATGGTGCGCCGCAGGCAGGCCAGCGAGACCGCGAACGGCGAATGGACATGGACGACGGCGCCGGCTTCGGGTCGTGCCCGGTAAACATCTCGATGGATGCGCCATTCGCTGGACGGCGGCAACGGCCCTTCGGCTTGCCCGGTCATGGCCATGATGGCCACCTGATCGGGCCGTATTTCTGTCGCCGGCAGGCCGGAGGGGGTAATCAGAAAACCAGCGCCAAAGCGGACGCTGACGTTACCTGAGCTGCCCCGATTAAGCCCTGCCGTCACGGTCGCGAGCGCGGCGGCGACGATCGCGTTGCGTTGATCGGTTTCGTTCATACGATAACTTTCTTCGGTTAAACCGACGATACATTATTGACAGAAAAATTTCTCTCGATAAAATGGCGAACCTCGTAGCGGGAGTAGCTCAGTTGGTAGAGCGCAACCTTGCCAAGGTTGAGGTCGAGAGTTCGAGACTCTTCTCCCGCTCCAGATTATCGGGGAAAGCCAGTGGCTTTCCCCTTGGTTTTTCTGGCTAACGGTTTAGATCGCGGCGCGTTAGCAAAGCGGTTATGCACCGGATTGCAAATCCGTGTAGGTCGGTTCGACTCCGGCACGCGCCTCCAGCTTTCTCTTGTCGGCATCGCCGCCTCTCGGCGGCCCGGGTGGCGAAACAGGTAGACGCAAGGGACTTAAAATCCCTCGACTTCGGTCATACCGGTTCGAGTCCGGTCCCGGGCACCAACTCCTCTTTCATCATTACCAATTATTCAAGACAAAAATCTGTTATAATTTTTCGGATATTGATCTGGGCGTTCCGCCCTTTTTTTGTTTCTGGAACGATGAATCTGCAACTCTTGATCGAGCCGACCCTGGTCGGCATGGGATACGAACTGGTCGCCCTGGAGCGCATCGGGCGCGGCCTGCTGCGCGTCTATATCGATGCACCGAATGGCATCGGCGTCGACGACTGCGCCAAGGTCAGCCATCAACTGACCCGCCTATTCATGGTGGAAAACGTCGATTACAGCCGCCTTGAAGTATCGTCACCCGGTCTGGACCGGCCCTTGACCAAGGACGCGGATTTCGTCCGGTTCGCCGGCGAGAAGGCCCAGATCAAGCTGCGGATGCCTATGGCTGGGCGCAAGAAATTTGTCGGCAATCTGATCGGTTTGCACGACGGCATGTTGAATTTAGAAACGGATGCGGGCCCGGTGGCGATTCCGCTGGTTGAAGTGGAATCGGCCCGCCTGGTGCCGCAGATTTGAGAACCCGGAGGACACGATGAGTCGGGATGTACTGTTATTGGCCGATGCGCTGGCGCGTGAAAAGAACGTGGACCTGGACGTGGTGTATGGCGCCATCGAAGCGGCCCTGGCCCATGCCACCAAGAAGCGCTATGACGAAGACGTCGATATTCGGGTCGCGATCGATCGCAAGACCGGCGTTTGCGATGCCTTCCGCCGTTGGGAGGTATTGCCCGATGAGGCTGGCCTGGACGCGCCAGATCGCCAGTACCTGCTGTTCGAGGCCAAGGAAATCGATCCGAATATCGAGGTCGGCGGCTTCATCGAGGAACCGCTGGAAGCCGTCGAGTTCGGTCGCATCGGCGCCCAAGCCGCGAAGCAGACAATTTTGCAAAAGATCCGCGACGCCGAACGCGAGCAGATACTGAACGACTTTCTGGCCCGTGGCGAAAAGATGGTGTCTGGCGCCATCAAGCGCATGGAGCGCGGCAACGCGATCATCGAATCCGGTCGCATCGAAGGTCTGCTGACGCGGGATCAGATGATTCCAAAGGAAAATCTCCGGGTCGGCGACCGTGTGCGTACCTACCTTATGCAGGTAGAACGCGGCGGCCGAGGCCCCCAGTTGATCCTATCCCGGACCGCCAACGAGTTCATTATGGAGTTGTTCGCGCTGGAAGTGCCGGAGGTCGCCGAGGGTCTGATCGAGATCAAATCGGCCGCCCGTGACCCAGGCGTGCGCGCCAAGATTGCGGTCAAATCCAACGATGCGCGCGTCGATCCCCAGGGTTCCTGCATCGGCGTGCGCGGCACCCGGGTCACCGCCGTCACCAACGAATTAAACGGCGAGCGAGTGGACATCATTCTGTGGTCGCCGGAGCCCGCCCAGTTCGTCATCAACTCGCTGGCGCCGGCCGAAGTCTCCAGCATCGTCGTGGATGAAGAGAAGCACAGCATGGACGTGGTGGTCGACGAGATGCAACTCGCCAATGCCATCGGTCGCGGCGGCCAGAACGTGCGCCTGGCTTCCGAACTGACCGGCTGGACCATCAACATCATGACCGAGTCGGCCGCCGCCGAGAAGAAAGAGGGTGAAGTGTCCAGCATCCGCACCCTGTTCATGGAAAAGCTGGACATCGATCAGGACGTGGCCGATGTATTGGTGGAGGAAGGCTTCTCCACCCTGGAAGAGATCGCCTACGTGCCGCTCAGCGAAATGCTGGAGATAGAGGTCTTCGACGAAGACACGGTCAACGAACTGCGCACCAGGGCGCGTGACGCCCTGTTGACTGCGGCTATCGCCCGAGAAGAGACGGTGGAAAAGGTTTCAACGAACCTGATGAGCGTCGCCGGCATGGATGCCGATCTGGCCTCCGAACTAGCGGCCAAAGGCATTAAGACCGCCGAGGATTTAGCCGATCTGGCCGTCGATGAACTGGTCGAGCTCACCGACATGGCTGAGGATCGCGCCCAGGCGCTAATCATGGCGGCACGCGCCCCCTGGTTTGACTGAGGCGTTAACGGAGCAAAGGTGCAATGAACGTCGAACAACTCGCCAACGAACTGAAGGTTGCCCCCGCTCTGCTGGTTGAGCAACTGCAAGCCGCCGGCGTGCCGGTTAAAACCTCAACGGATATACTGAGCGACGGGGATAAGACCCATCTGCTCGACTATCTGCGCGGCAAGCATGGCGCGGCGACGCCGAAGGCCAAGATCACCCTGACTCGCAAGCAGACTACCGAGATCAAAACCGCCGACAGCACGGGCAAGGCTCGCACCATTCAGGTTGAAGTACGCAAAAAGCGTGTGCTGATGAAGCGCGAAGCCCCGGTCGCCGAAACCGCGCCCGTAGTGGAAGCCGTGGCGCCGGTGATAGAGACCGTGGCGGTGGCAGAGGCGCCGGCACCGGAAGAACCGGTTCGGGTCGCACCCATTATCGACGAACAGGAACGCAAGGCCCGCGCCGACGATGCCCAGCGTCAGGCTCAATTGAGGGCTATTCAAGAAGCAGAGTTGAAGGCCAAGCAGGATCAGGAAGCCGGCCGCAAGCAGACTCGGGAAGAAGCAGCCCAGAAGGCCGAGGCCGCCAAGATCGCGGAAACGACGGCAAAACCGGCGGTTGAAGCCGGGCAGGCGGTTGCCGCCAAGCCGGCCATCAAACCTAAGGTCGACAAAAATAAGAGCGCCGCCAAGAAAGGCCGGACGGCTCAGGAAGCCGCCGCCGGCAAAAAGGGCGGCCTCAAGGTACGCGGCTCGCTTGAGTCGGAAGGCGGCTGGCGGGCCCGCAAGGCCAAGCACAAATCCGAACATGGCCAGTCGCAGTTCAACCAGCCAACCGAGCCGGTAATCAAGGAAGTATTGGTTCCCGAGACCATCAGCGTAGCCGACCTGGCGCACAAGATGTCGGTCAAGGCCGCCGAGGTCATCAAGGCCCTGATGAAGATGGGCTCGATGGTCACCATCAACCAGGTACTGGACCAGGAAACCGCCATGATCGTGGTGGAAGAGTTGGGCCACCTGGCCAAGCCAGCGCCAACCGACAACCCCGAGTCTTACCTGGATGAAACGGTCGAGCACAAGGAGACGGAACTATTGCCCCGTGCGCCAGTGGTAACCGTGATGGGCCACGTCGATCATGGCAAGACCTCGTTGCTCGATTACATCCGTACCGCCCGCGTGGCGGCCGGCGAAGCGGGCGGCATCACTCAGCATATCGGCGCCTACCATGTAAAGACCGAGCGCGGCATGATCACCTTCTTGGATACTCCGGGCCATGAGGCCTTTACGGCCATGAGGGCGCGCGGCGCCAAGGCCACGGACATCGTCATCCTGGTGGTGGCGGCGGATGACGGCGTCATGCCGCAAACCCGCGAAGCGATCCACCACGCCAAGGCCGGTAAGGTGCCGATCGTGGTCGCCGTGAACAAGATCGACAAGCCAGGCGCCAATCCCGAAAAGATTCGCCAGGAACTGGCCGGCGAAGAGGTCGTGCCGGAAGAATGGGGTGGCGACACCATGTTTGTCGATGTTTCGGCCAAGACCGGCCAGGGTATCGACAAACTGCTGGAATCGGTCCTGCTGCAAGCAGAGGTGCTGGAACTCAAGGCCCCGGTCGAGACCTTCGCCAAGGGCGTGGTGATCGAATCGCGCCTGGACAAGGGCCGCGGCCCGGTGGCCACAGTACTGGTCCAGTCCGGGACACTGAAGCGCGGCGACACGATGCTGGCCGGTTCGGCCTTCGGCAAGGTGCGCGCCATGCTGGACGAAGACGGCAAACCGATCCAGGAGGCCGGCCCGTCGATTCCGGTCGAGATCCAGGGTTTGTCCGAGGTCCCAGGCGCCGGTGAGGACGTAATGATCCTGCCCGACGAACGTAAGGCGCGGGAGATCGCGCTGTTCCGTCAAGGCAAGTTCCGCGACGTCAAGCTGGCCAAGCAGCAGGCGGCGACGCTGGAAACCATGTTCGACCAGATGGGCGAAGGTGCGTTGAAGTCCCTGCCGCTTATCATCAAGGCCGATGTACAAGGCTCCTTCGAGGGCCTGTCCCACGCCTTGGGCAAACTGTCGACGCCGGAAGTGCGGGTCAATATCATCCACGCGGCGGTCGGCGCGGTGTCGGAATCCGACATCAACCTAGCCATCGCCTCGGGCGCGGTCATCATCGCCTTTAACGTCCGCGCCGATGCCCTGGCCCGCAAGCTGGCCGAATCGGCGGCCGTCAATATCCGCTATTACAACATCATCTACGAAGCGGTGGATGACGTGAAGGCGGCCTTGGGCGGCCTGCTGTCGCCGGAGAAGAAGGAAAGCGTCATCGGCCTGGCCGAGGTTCGTCAGGTCTTCCGCATCTCCAAGGTGGGATCGGTGGCCGGCTGCATGGTCCTGGACGGCGTGGTCAAGCGCAATGCCGGCGTCCGGGTGCTGCGCGACAACGTGGTCGTCCACACCGGCGAGTTGGAGTCGCTCAAGCGCTTCAAGGATGATGTAAAAGAAGTGAAGGCCAACTTCGAATGCGGCCTCAACCTCAAGAACTTCAACGATCTTGTCGAAGGCGATCAGCTTGAGTTCTTCGAGGTCGTGGAAGTAGCGAGGACGCTGTAGTGACAGAGTGACCCGTGACGGAGTGACAAAACCGCTGGGTTTGAAGTCACTCCTCACGCCTCACTCCTCACCGAATTCATATGCCCACTGATTTCCCCCGTTCCCGTCGCGTCGCCGAACAACTGCGCCATGAGTTGGCCGACATTCTATGGCGCGAGATACAGGACCCGCGGATCAAGGGGATGACCCTGACCGCCGTCGAGATGACCTCTGACCTGGAACATGCCAAGGTCTGGTTCACCCTGCTGACTGGCGAGACCCCTGAGGTCATCAAGGGTTTGCAAAGCGCCACCGGATTCCTGCGCCGTGAACTTGGCCGCCGCATGCGCTTGCGCCTGGTGCCAAGCCTCGATTTCATATACGACCAATCGGTGGAACGCGGCGCGCACCTGTCCCAACTAATCGACGCAGCGGTCGAGGAAGACAAGCGCCATCACCAGGACGACCCCGCCGAGACCGACCACTGATGGCGCGGCGCAAGATCGACGGCGTCCTGCTTCTGGACAAGCCGGCCGGTATGACCTCCAACCAGGCGCTGCAAAAGTCGCGCTGGCTGTTCAATGCCGAAAAGGCCGGCCACACCGGCACACTGGACCCCTTCGCCACCGGCCTGTTGCCCTTGTGCCTTGGCGAGGCGACCAAGTTTTCCCAATTCCTGCTCAATGCCGACAAGACCTATTGGGCCGAAATCGAGCTCGGCGTGCGCACCAGTACCGGCGACCCCGAGGGGACAATTCTGGAGACGCGCCCGGTCACGGTCGGACGTGCCGATATCGAGCGCGTTTTGCCGCTGTTCATCGGCGACCTATTGCAAATCCCGCCCATGCACTCGGCCCTGAAGCGGGATGGCCGGCCGTTATATGAATATGCCCGCAAGGGTATCGAACTGGATCGGGCGGCGCGCCCGGTCGTGGTGCACAGCCTGGATTTGCTGTCCTTGGACGCCAACCGATTGATCGTCCGGGTCCATTGCGGCAAGGGTCTATACGTCCGTACCTTGGCCGAGGACATCGGCGCTGCCTTGGCTTGCGGCGCGCATCTTAAAGCCTTGCGCCGGGAGCAGTCGGGGGCTTTCGACATTGCCGACGCGGTCAGCCTGGACGCATTGGCGGCGTTGGCGCCCGAAGACCGCGACCGCTGGCTGAAACCAGCCGACTGCCTGGTCGAGTCGTTACCCCGTCTTGACCTGGATATCGAGGCCGCCTGGCAGATGAGTCATGGCCAAGCGATCTGGCATACCGGCCTCACCGTCGGGGAACGGCTACGGGTCTACGATCCGACCGGCCGCTTCCTGGGTGTGGCCGAAGTCGACCAGGAAGGCAAGGCCGCGCCTCGCCGGCTGCTGGCCAATTGAACCTTATACGTATGCACCTCCATGAATTACTTGGGAAAACCATCGTAGTACGGCATGAATAGCTTGAGAAAACATGGGTAGAACGAGTAGAATTCCGCCCTTTACAAAATCGTTTTGATCGGAGTAGTTCGAGATGGCTATCGAAACCGCGCAAAAAGCGCAAATCGTCAAAGATTTCCAACGTGCCACTGGCGATACCGGGTCTCCGGAAGTCCAGGTGGCTTTACTGACCGCACGCATCAACGACCTGACCGGCCATTTCAAGGCCCACAGCAAGGATCACCACTCCCGCCGCGGCCTGCTCATGATGGTCAGCCAGCGGCGCCGCCTGCTGGACTATCTGAAGTCCCGCAACGTGGATGCTTACCGCACGCTCATCGACCGCCTTGGCCTGCGTAAGTAATCGGCCTCCGTGCTAACACCCACCCTAAACTAAGCGAGGTCAGCGTGAATCCTGTCAAGAAGACATTTCAATACGGCCGCCATCAGGTGACCCTGGAAACCGGCGAAATCGGCCGTCAGGCCGACGGCGCCGTACTGGTCAATATGGACGATACCGTGGTGCTGGTCACTGCGGTGGCGAAGAGCGAAGTGAAGCCCGGACAGGATTTCTTCCCGCTGACCGTCGACTATATGGAGAAGACCTACGCCGCAGGCCGTATTCCCGGCGGCTTCTTCAAGCGTGAGGGCCGGCCCTCCGAGAAGGAAATTCTGACCTGCCGCCTGATCGACCGGCCGATCCGGCCACTGTTTCCCGACGGCTTCTTCAATGAAATCCAGATCATCGCCACGGTGGTGTCGCAGAATCCCGACGTGGATGCCGACATACCTGCCCTGATCGGCGCCTCCGCCGCCCTGATGCTGTCAGGCGTACCGTTCAACGGCCCGATCGGCGCTGCTCGGGTCGGTTACATCGATGGTCAGTACGTCCTCTGCCCCACCCTGTCCGAACTCAAAATCTCCGATCTGAACCTGGTCGTGGCGGGCACCGAGGATGCCGTACTGATGGTCGAATCCGAGGCCAACGTATTGTCCGAAGACGTCATGCTGGGCGCCGTGGTCTACGGCCACGAGCAGATGAAGGCCGCCATCGACGCCATCAACGCGCTGACCGACGAAGCCGGCAAGGACCCCTGGGACTGGGCCCCGCCGACACCCGACGCTACCCTGGTGGAGCGCATGAACGCCCTGTGCGCGGAGGAAATCTCCCACGCCTATTCGATCAAGCAGAAGCAGACCCGCAGCGCCGCAGTAGACGATATTCGCAACCGGGTATTCGCCGAGATGATCCGCGAGGACATGGATACCACCCAGGCCAACGCGATCAAGGATATGTTCCACGCCCTGGAGGCCAAGGTCGTACGTAGCCGCATCCTGGCCGGCGAGCCGCGCATCGATGGCCGCGACACCCGCACCGTGCGCCCCATCACCGTCCGCACCGGCGTCTTGCCACGCACCCACGGTTCCGCCCTGTTTACCCGCGGCGAGACCCAGGCACTGGTGGTCGCCACCCTCGGCACAGGCCGCGACGAGCAGATCATCGATGCCCTGGAAGGCAGCTATACCGACCGTTTCATGCTGCACTACAACATGCCCCCCTTCGCCACCGGCGAAACCGGCCGCGTCGGCAGCCCGAAACGGCGCGAGATCGGCCATGGCCGACTCGCCAAACGCGCCCTTCTGGCCTGCCTGCCGGCCAAAGAAGACTTCGGCTACACCATCCGCGTAGTATCCGAGATCACCGAATCCAACGGCTCCAGTTCGATGGCCTCAGTCTGCGGCGGTAGTCTGGCCCTGATGGACGCCGGGGTACCGATGAAGAGCCACGTGGCCGGCATCGCCATGGGTCTCATCAAGGACGGCAATCGCTTCGCGGTGTTGACCGACATTCTTGGCGACGAGGACCACCTGGGCGACATGGATTTCAAGGTGGCCGGCACCACCGAGGGCGTCACCGCTCTGCAAATGGACATCAAGATCGAGGGCATCACCAAGGAGATCATGCAGGTCGCCTTGACCCAAGCCCGCGAGGCCCGGCTGCACATCCTCGGCATCATGAATCAGGCCGAAGAGGCGCCGCACGAGATGAGTCTATATGCGCCGCGCATCATCACCATCAAGATCAACCCGGACAAGATCCGCGACATCATCGGCAAGGGCGGCGCCACCATCCGCGCGCTGACCGAGGAAACCGGCACCCAGATCGACATTGAGGACGACGGTACGGTCAAGATCGCCTGCACCAGCAATGAATCCGGCGAACTGGCCAAGAAGCGCATCGAGGACATCACTGCCGAGGTCGAAGTCGGCCGCGTCTATGACGGTACCGTGCTGAAGATTCTCGATTTCGGCGCGATCGTCAATGTCCTGCCCGGCAAGGATGGTCTGCTGCACATCTCGCAAATCGCCCATGAGCGGGTGAATACCGTGGCCGACCATTTGAAGGAAGGTCAGGCAATCAAGGTCAAGGTCCTGGAAACCGACGACAAGGGCCGTATGCGCCTCTCCATGAAGGCGCTGCTCGATGCGCCGGCGCCGCAGCCGGCTGTGGAACGCCCCGCCGAGTAAGTCACGTGGGCCGCACGCGACGAACGCGCGGCTCCAGACTTCAACCTACCGGGCAGCGGAACTCTCTGCTGCCCACCACCACCTGCCCTCTTATTCCCCTCGCCGCACGGTTCTAACGCGCCCTACCAGCAACAGGGAAAATCGCCCCTTGCGACAGCGCGAGCAAGCCCGCTTGACCTACTGAGTTTTCGGGCTTATTCAGACAAGCGCGCCCTGCCGGGCGCACCCAAAAAAAGAGCGGGCCGGATAAACCGGCCCGCTCTGGTCAGCAATGACTCGCCGTGCTGTTACAGCAAGGGCACAATCATCAGAGCGACGATATTGATGATCTTAATCAAGGGGTTGATGGCCGGGCCGGCGGTGTCCTTGTAGGGATCGCCGACGGTGTCGCCGGTTACCGCTGCCTTGTGGGCGTCGGAACCCTTGCCGCCGAAGTTGCCTTCCTCGATGTACTTCTTGGCGTTATCCCAGGCGCCACCGCCGGTGGTCATGGAGATGGCCACGAAGATGCCGGTGACGATGGTGCCGAGCAGGACGCCACCCAGGGCCTTGGGCCCGAGGATGATGCCAACCAGGACTGGAACCAACACCGGCAACAACGACGGGATCATCATTTCCTTGATGGCGGCCTTGGTCAGCATGTCGACGCAGGTGCCATATTCGGGCTTGGCGGTGCCTTCCATAATGCCGGGGATGGCCTTGAACTGGCGACGCACCTCAACCACGATGGAGCCGGCGGCGCGACCGACCGCTTCCATGCCCATGGCGCCGAACAGGTAAGGCACCATGCCGCCGATGAACAGGCCGATGATGACCATGTGGTCGGACAGGTCGAACTGCGTGATACCGCCGGTCTTGGCCTCCAGTGCATGGGTGTAGTCGGCGAACAGCACGAGGGCGGCGAGACCGGCGGAGCCGATGGCGTAGCCCTTGGTGACGGCCTTGGTGGTGTTGCCCACGGCGTCCAGCGGGTCGGTGATGTTGCGGATGGCTTCCGGCAGTTCGGCCATCTCGGCGATGCCGCCGGCGTTGTCGGTCACCGGACCGTAGGCGTCAAGCGCGACGATGATGCCGGTCATGGACAACATCGAGGTGGCGGCAATGGCGATGCCATACAGGCCACCCAGATAATGTGCCGCCCAGATCGCCAGACACACGGCCAACACCGGCGCGGCGGTGGAGCGCATGGAGACGCCGAGACCGGCGATCACGTTGGTACCATGACCTGTTGTCGAGGCCTGGGCGATGTGACGCACCGGCGGGTATTCGGTAGCGGTGTAGTACTCGGTAATGACCACCATGGCGGCGGTGAGGACCAAGCCGACGATCGTCGCCAGGTAGATATTGATGGCGGGAATCACCTGGCCGGTGATCTCGACACCTTCCGGAAACATCATGGTGGTGATGGGGTAGAAGGCGATCAAGGCGATCACGCCGGCCACGGCCAGGCCGCGATAGAGTGCGTTCATGATCTTGCCGCCCTCACGCGCCTTGACAAAGTAGGTGCCAACGATGGAGGCAATGATCGAGATACCGCCCAACACCAGCGGATAGATCACGGCGTTGGCGGAGGACGCGCCGGTCACCATCAAGCCGCCCAGCAGCATGGTGGCGATGATGGTCACGGCGTAGGTCTCGAACAAGTCAGCGGCCATACCGGCGCAGTCACCGACGTTGTCACCGACGTTGTCGGCAATCACCGCCGGGTTGCGCGGGTCATCCTCGGGGATGCCAGCCTCAACCTTACCCACCAGGTCGGCACCGACGTCAGCGCCCTTGGTGAAGATGCCGCCGCCAAGCCGGGCGAAGATGGAGATCAGCGAACCGCCGAAGCCCAGGCCCACCAGGGCGTGGACGGCCGCACTGCTGTCCATTCCGGTGCCGGTGAGCACGGCGTAGTAGCCAGCCACACCCATCAGACCCAGGCCGACCACCAACAGGCCGGTGATGGCGCCGCTCTTAAAGGCGACGTTAAGCGCGGCGTTGAGGCCATCGCTCGCTGCCTGAGCGGTACGGACGTTGGCACGCACCGAGACGTTCATGCCGATGAAGCCGGCGGCGCCAGACAGGATAGCGCCGATGGCGAAGCCAATGGCAGTCGGCATACCCAGGAAAACGGCGATGAGTACGAACAGCACCACACCCACCATGCCGATGGTGGTGTACTGACGTTTAAGGTAGGCCTGAGCCCCCTCTTGAACCGCGGCCGAAATGGCCCGCATACGGTCGTTGCCGGTAGGCAGTGAAACGACCCATTTAATCGACATGACCCCATAAACCAGGGCCAAGGCGGCTGCCACCAGGGCAAACATCAAGCCTTCATTACTCATTCCAATCTCTCCTCAAAACGACTACCACCACACCAAGCCAGAATGGCACCAAGGGGAAATAGCCAAAAAAATTCAAACCCCAACCGGCATATTAGGACTCCATAATCTTTTATTAAAAATCAAATAAAAGACCCTATGGATAAATTTTACCAATAGCCAGGCCACCTTCAAACCGGGTGCCCGGCGAGAAGCCGAACACCTCGTCCATCGCCAACTCGCGAATCAGTCGATCCACGGCCGCCTGGCCATGGACCTTTTGCACCTCGGATAAGATCAACTTGGCCGAGTTGGCGTTGTAACGACCGCCGAAATCAAGCTGCACTTGCAAAAGCTGGCGGGCACGATCAAGGGTCATGATCGGCTGTTAGCGGGTAATTCTTACAACTTGAACGCTGCCAGCTTCCTGGCGACCGCAACGTTCTTGAGGGTGACGTAAACCGGCAAACCGTCCGCATACTTTGGATAGTCTTCGCCCTGGATCAGCGGCGTCAGATAACGTTTGCACTTTGGCGTAATGCCCAAGCCGTCCTTGCTGATGAAATCGCGCGGCATGAACTTCTCGACGTTGGCGACATCCTTCAGCTCGGCGTAACCGATCTTGTACTTGTAGGGCGAGTCGGCGAGGCGATCGACCGTCGGCATCACCGAATTGTGGCCCTTGATAGCCAGTTCGACGGCCTTCTTGCCCAACTCGTAGGCCTGTTTCACATCGGTCTTGGAGGCGATGTGACGGGCGGCGCGTTGCAGATAATCGGCCACGGCCCAGTGGAACTTGTGGCCCAGTGCATCCTTGATCATGTTGGCGACCACCGGTGCAGCGCCGCCCAGTTGGGCGTGGCCAAAGGCATCACGGGTGCCCTGCTCGGCCAGGAAGCGGCCATCAGGATAGTGGCAGCCCTCGGAAACGACCACGGTGCAAAAACCGTGTTCCTTGACCTTCTTGTCGACGGCCGCGAGGAATTTCTTCTGGTTGAACTCGATCTCCGGGAACAGGATGACCACCGGGATGCCGTGATCCTCGACCAGACCGCCGGCGGCGGCGATCCAGCCGGCGTGGCGGCCCATGACCTCGATGACGAATACCTTGGTCGAGGTCTTGGCCATCGAGCGCACGTCGTAGCTGGCTTCCAGCGTCGACACGGCGATGTACTTGGCGACCGAGCCGAAGCCGGGGCAGCAGTCGGTGATGGGCAGGTCGTTGTCCACGGTCTTGGGCACGTGGATGGCCTGGATCGGATAGCCCATGGCCTCGGACAACTGGGATACCTTGTAGCAGGTGTCAGCCGAATCGCCGCCGCCGTTGTAGAAGAAGTAGCCGATGTTGTGGGCCTTGAATACCTCGATCAGGCGCTCGTATTCGCGCTTGTTGGCTTCTAGGCTCTTCAGCTTGAAGCGGCAGGAGCCGAAGGCGCCCGACGGCGTGGTGCGCAGACCGGCAATCGCGGCGTCAGTTTCCTTAGTGGTGTCGATCAGGTCTTCGGTCAGCGCGCCGATGATGCCGTTGCGGCCGGCATAGACCTTGCCGATGACATCCTTATGCTTGCGGGCGGTCTCAATGACGCCACAGGCGGAGGCGTTGATGACGGCGGTCACGCCGCCGGATTGAGCATAGAAGGCGTTCTTTTTTCTCGCCATGTCGATTCCCCTTGCCTAATCAGGTTTGCAAATAAACTGGGAACCCGGGGGTTCCCATATCGATTCCATTCAGCCAGCGCTAGCTTCCCCGGCACCCAGCTCTTGTGTCCGGCGACGGGCCGCTTCTTCCTGCATCTTGAGGGTTGTCACCAGGCAGTCGCCGAGGTTGTCGTACTCATCCTTGCCGGTGGCAAAGCGGTCCTTGATCGACCAGAAGAACATGCTACGGAACTTGTCGACCCCGGTCTTGGAGACCACAAAGCGGCAGCGCTCGCCGTCTTCCCAATACAGGGCCGGACACACAGTCAACTCGCGGTCGGCCGGCATCAGGCGAATCTCCGTCTCCACATCCTCGACCTCGACGGCCTGGCCATAGCGCTCACGCAACGCGGCACTGAACAAACGCCGCTCGGCCTCGGTAAAGTCGGGGATCGCCGTCATGCCTAGCGCTTACTTGACCGAATCCAGGGCGGCGAAGCAGGCGTCGCGAATGCTGTCGACGGAGCCGACACCAGCAATCTTGAAGTACTTGGGCGCACCGGCCTGGCCACTCTTGCCCCAATCGCCGTAATACTTGACCAGCGGCTCGGTCTGAGCGTGATAGACGTCGAGACGTTTCTTGACCGTTTCTTCTTTGTCGTCATCGCGCTGGATCAGGTCCTCGCCGGTGACATCATCTTTCATTGCGACCTTGGGCGGGTTGAACACGACGTGATAGGTGCGGCCGGAGGCTACGTGCACCCGGCGACCGGACATGCGCTTGACGATCTCGGCATCGGGTACATCAATCTCGACCACGGCATCGATCGGCACGCCGGCGGCCTTCATGGCATCGGCCTGGGGGATGGTGCGGGGAAAACCGTCGAACAGGAAGCCCTTGGCGCAATCGGCTTCCTTGATCCTATCCTTGACCAGACCGATGATGATTTCGTCGGACACCAGGCCACCCGCATCCATGATCTTCTTGGCCGCCAGGCCCATCTCGGTGCCGGCCTTCACAGCGGCGCGCAACATGTCGCCGGTGGAGATTTGCGGAATGCCGTAGCGTTCCTTGATGTAGTTGGCTTGAGTGCCTTTGCCCGCGCCGGGACCGCCGAGAAGAATCATTCGCATGGAAAACCTCGCATAGACTTACCCACATGAAGTGAGTTGGGTTAGTGAAAAAAAAACCGGGGATTTAGCCGCCAAAGGTTAGTCAACCCGCGCCCCCTTTGACAGTTAATTTTTTATATCAGGTTATAAGCTGGGGTTATTGTACCGCTTTAAGGTCTTCAATACTTACCGCGCCGGGCCAGCGAACAGCGCCCGCACCTTGGCCAGATCTACCGCCGTATCGACTCCGGGCGGCACGTCATGGTCGGTGGTCAGCACCGCGATCCGGTAGCCGTGCCAAAGGGCACGTAATTGCTCCAGCGACTCGAAGGTCTCAATCGCTGGCCGCTCCAGGCTCGGATACGCCTTGAGAAAGCCAACCCGATAGGCATACAGGCCGATGTGCCGGAAGGCCGGCAGCCCCGCCGGCAAGGCCGCCGCCCCGTCCGCCCAGGCATCGCGCGCCCAGGGGATAGTCGCGCGGGAGAAATAGAGTGCGTTGCCATCCTTGTCCAGCACCACCTTCACCACATTCGGATTCGTCGCCTCAACCAGGTCATGCAGCGGATGACAGACCGTGGCCATGGCCGCCGCCGGCCGCTCATGCAGCAGCAGGGCGGTGCGCCGAATCAGGTCCGGATCGATCAGCGGTTCATCGCCCTGCACGTTGACCGCCACCATGTCGTCCGACCAGCCCAGCTTCGCCGCCACCTCGGCCAGCCGGTCGGTGCCGGACGCGCACTCGGGCGAGGTCATGCAGACTTTAAAACCATGCGCCTCGACCGCCGCCGCGACCTCGGCATGATCGGTCGCCACCCAGACCTCACGCGCGCCGCTAGCCGCCGCCCGCTCCGCCACCCGCACCACCATCGGCTTGCCGGCGATGTCGGCGAGCGGCTTGCCGGGCAGCCGGGTGGAGGCATAGCGGGCGGGGATGACAGCGACGAAGGTGTTCATGTCACGAAGCAGTGAAGGGGAGCGACACAGATGATACCTGTTTACCGGGCCGGGTTGTCCCAAGAAAAGCGGGCCTGTTAGAATCGCCACTCGACTAGGTGCCCGAACGGCCAACCGGCCATAGGGTAAACGGGAAACAGGTGCAAGACCTGTGCTGCCCCCGCAACGGTAAGCGAGTGCGGGTGCGCCAACAAGCCACTGGGGAAACCTGGGAAGGCGGCGCATCCCAAGCCATCAAGGCTTGACTCGCGAGCCCGGAGACCGGCCTGTCGTGATCGCGAGGCCGCGGGTGGCGGTAGTCGGGAATCCCATCCATTCCCTTCCCGTCGGCTTCAATTTGTTATAACCGTGAACGGTGGGTTCGCGGACAACGAAAGCCGAATCATCATGAAGAAACACCTTATTGCCGCCGCCATCGGCGGCCTGGCTAGTCATGCCTACGCCGACCCAGCCGTCCAATATCAGTTGGACGATATTGTGGTCACTGCCGCCCGCACCCCACAGCCGTTACGCACCGCACTGGGCGACGTGACGGTGGTGACTGCGGAGCAGATACGCCAGGCCGGCCAGACCACCCTGGCGGACGTGTTGCAAACCCAGCCCGGCGTAGAAATCTCCAGCAACGGCGGCCCCGGCACCACGGCGTCGGTTTACCTGCGCGGCGCCAATGCCGGCCACACCCTGGTGCTGGTGGACGGCATGCGCCTCGGCTCCGCCACTACCGGGGCGACGGCACTGGAAAACATCCCCATTGACCAGATCGAGCGCATCGAAATCCTGCGCGGCCCGGCCAGCCATTTGTATGGCTCCGATGCTATCGGCGGGGTGATCCAGATTTTCACCAAAAGCGGCCAGGGCGCGCCTAGGGCGAACTTCTCCGCCGGCCTCGGCAGCTTCAACACGCGCAACCTGAGCGGCGGCTACGGCGGCGAGATCGGCCATACCCGCTTCAGCCTGCAAGCGGGTCAGACCGAGAGTGACGGTATATCCGCCTATGCCAACGGCAACCCCGGCTATGTCAACCAGAACCGGGACAAGGATGGCTACCGCAACACCAGTCTGGCGCTGAAACTGGCCCAGACCGTGGCCGTGGGCCAGGAGATCGGCGTGGACGGTTTCATCAGTTCCGGCCGCAATCATTACGACGGCTACACCTCGACCACGGACTATTTCAGCGACCAGACCCTGTCGACTTTCGACATTTACAGCAAGAACCGCATCAACGCGCGCTGGAATAGCCTGCTGCGGGTCGGCACGGGCGCCGACCACCTCGACGATTACAGTCCCGGCAAGGACGTGTTCAACACCGACCAGAATCAGTTACTGTGGCAAAACGACATTGCCGCCGGCCCCGGCACGGCGATCCTGGGCTTCGAGCGGGTGGAACAGAAGGTGAGCGGAAGCACGGCCTACAGCGTGGCCTCCCGCACCATCCAGTCCTGGTTCGCCGGCTATCAGGCGCGGCTGGGCAACCACGACCTCCAACTCAATCTGCGCAACGACGACAATACCCAGTTCGGCCGCCATGGCACCGGCTATCTCGGCTATGGCTACCAGATATCGCCCCGGTGGCGGGTCAGCGCCGGCGCCGGCAATGCCTTCAAGGCGCCTAGTTTCAACGGCCTGTACTGGCCGGCGCTGGGCAATCCCGACCTGCGTCCGGAGCGCTCCCGCAACAAGGAGGCAGCGCTCCATTACGACAGCGGCGTGCGCCATTTCAGCGCGGTGGTTTTCGACAACCGGGTCAGCGACCTGATCGCCTGGGCGCCCATTGCCCCTGACTCCTATACCTGGCTGCCCGCCAACGTCGACCGGGCCACTCTGCGCGGCGTCACCCTGTCCGGCGCCACCGCCGTCGGCGACTTTCTGCTCGACGCCAACCTGACCCTGCAAAACCCCAAGGACGCCGCCACCGGCAAACGGCTAATCAAGCGCGCCAAGGAACATGGCGCACTGAAGCTCGGCCGCGCCCTGGGGGCCTGGACACTGGCCGGCGAATGGGTCGTATCCGGTCGCCGGTATGCCGACGCGGGCAACACCCTGAAGATGGCCGGCTATGGTCTGGTCAATCTGACCGCCAGCCGCGCCCTGGACCGGGACTGGACGTTGCAGACGCGCATCGACAACCTGTTCGATAAATCCTACGAGCTGACGCGGGGCTTTAACACACCGGGGCTGAACATCTTTGTCGGCGTGCGCTATCAACCCACCAAGTAATTGAACCGCGTGAACGGCGGCCATGGGCCGCCCTAAAATTTTGGAGACTGCCATGTTATATCCGACTTCCCGCCAGCAACTCGCCATCGGCCTCGGCCTCGCCTTACTGATGGCCCTCACCCGCAGCCATCACTGGGCGACGCTGCACGCCCTGCCCGATGCGTCGTGGGCGATATTTTTCCTCGCCGCCGTGTATCTGCGCAGCTACTGGGCCGCGCCCGTCCTGATGCTGGAGGCGGCGCTGGTCGATTACCTGGCCATCGCGGTGGGCGGGGTGAACGGCTTCTGCGTGTCGCCGGCCTACGGGTTTCTCATCCCGGCCTATGGCGCCCTGTTCCTGGCCGGCCGCGCCTACGCCCACCATCATCGCCTGTCCTGGTCGGCGCTGCCCTGGCTGCTGGGCTGCGCCTTGGCGGGCGCTGTGCTGGCCGAGCTGTTTTCCAGTGGCGGGTTTTACTTCTTCTCCGGCCGCTTCGCCGACCCCAGCCTGGCCGAATTCATCCCGCGCCTAGCGAGGTATTTCCCCGCCATGCTCTCATCCATGGCCCTCTACCTTGGCCTGGCGGCCGTTGTCCATGTCACCGTGGCCGGCCAGCGCGGCGCCCCAAGGCAAGCCGATCCGTCATGACCGACGATCTCGATAGCCGCCACAAGGCCCGCATGGCGCGCAAGAAGGCGCTGATCGACGCCAACATCGCCCGCGCCGGCGACGAGCGCGGCCTCTTGATCGTGCTCACCGGCAACGGCAAGGGCAAAAGCTCGTCCGCCTTCGGCATGGTCGCCCGCGCCTTGGGCCACGGCCTGAAAGCAGGCGTGGCGCAGTTCATCAAGAGCCGCACCGATACGGGAGAAGAGGCCTTCTTCAGCCGCCAGCCCGGTGTCGAATGGCAGGTGCTCGGCGACGGCTTCACCTGGGACACCCAGGATCGCGAGCGCGACATCGCCACCGCCCGGCGCGGCTGGCAAGTCGCAGAGCGGATGCTGGCCAATCCGTCCATCGACCTGGTGGTGCTCGATGAGCTCACCTACCTGCTGAGCTACGGCTACCTCGACCAGGATGCCGTGCTGGATGCCATCGCCGCCCGCCCGCCCATGCAGCATATCGTCGTCACCGGCCGCGGCGCCTCGCCGGCGCTGATCGAACTGGCCGACACGGTGTCCGAGATCGCCGACGTGAAACACGCCTACCGCGCCGGGGTCAAGGCGCAGAAGGGCGTGGATTTGTGATGGCTACGCGTCGCTGCCCGGCCCTGTTCGTCAGCGCCCCCGCCTCCGGCCAGGGCAAGACCATGGTCACGGCTGCGCTGGCGCGGCTGCACCGTAACCTGGGGCGCCGCGTACGGGTTTTCAAGACCGGTCCGGATTTTCTCGATCCCATGATACTGGAGCGCGCATCGGGGAATCCGGTATACCAGCTCGACCTGTGGATGGGCGGCGAAGACCACTGCCGGGCTTTGCTCCACGAGGCGGCAGGCGAAGCCGATCTGATCCTGGTCGAGGGCGTCATGGGCCTGTTCGACGGCGAACCGTCCAGCGCCGACCTGGCGACATTGCTCGGCATTCCGGTGGTGGCGGTGATCGACGCTTCCGGGATGGCGCAGACCTTCGGCGCCGTGGCCCATGGGCTGGCCACCTATTGCGACAAGCTGCCCTTCGCCGGGGTCGTCGCCAACCAGGTCGCAGGCGAGCGGCATGCCGAAATGCTGGCCGAAAGCCTGCACACGCCGTTGCTCGGCGCCATCGCGCGCGATCCGCTGATGGCGCTACCCGACCGCCATCTCGGCCTGGTGCAGGCCGCCGAGATCGAAGATATTGAGCTGCGTCTGGAACGTGGCGCGGAGATGCTCGGCAAAACACGGCTTGCCGAACTTCCCGCTCCCGTCGCCTTTACTGCGACCGAAAGCGCCCCGCTGCCGCAACGACTGGCGGGCGCGCGCATTGCCGTGGCGCGGGACAGCGCTTTCTCCTTTCTTTATCCGGCCAACCTGGAGCTGTTGCGGGCGCTGGGCGCGGAACTCCTGTTTTTTTCCCCGCTCACGGATGGCGCGCTACCGGAGGCCGACGCTGTTTATCTGCCGGGAGGCTATCCTGAATTGCACCTGGAACAGCTTGCGGGCAATGCCGGCATGAAGGCGGCGCTGCACGCCCACCATGCACGAGGCAAGCCCATTGTGGCGGAGTGCGGCGGCATGCTTTACCTGCTCGAATCGCTTGCCGATAGCACAGGCCGACAGGCCAAAATGGCCGGATTGCTGCCGGGACACGCCGTAATGCAGAAAAAACTCGCGCGCCTGGGAATGTACAGCGCCACGCTGCCGGAAGGGATGGTACGCGGCCACAGTTTTCATTATTCGCAGATGGAGAGCCCGCTCGTTCCGCTCGCGTGGAGCGAAGGGTCACGGCCGGGGCGCTGCGGAGAACCGGTCTACCGTCTTGGCCGGCTGCACGCCTCCTATCTGCACATGTATTTTCCCTCGAACCCGGAAGCGGCGGCACAGTTGTTCGCCGTTTAAATTTATTTGTTAACCAACCACAGGAAACCATCATGCATATCGAACCCGGTTATATCGCACAAGCCAAGATCATGCTCGCCAACACATCAGCGCTGGGTGTATTGGCCTACTATGCCAAAGACCTGATCGCTCGGCCGGCGGATATTCTGCGCACCTTGCTGGCCGCAGTTTTCTTCTCGCTCTTCATGCAAGCATTTCACATGAACATCGGGCCGTCCGAGCTGCATTTCGTGGGCGCCATGGCGATCTACCTCACGCTGGGTTTCATTCCGACATTGTTCGGCTTCGCCTTGGGTCTGCTGCTGCAGGGACTGTTGTTCGACACCGCCGACCTAGTGCATCTGGGGGTCAATTCGCTGTCCCTGATCGTGCCGCTCATCACGGTGCATTACACGCTGGGACGCAAGCTGAGCGACACGATGACCGGCCGGCGCATCAATTGGCGCACCATCCTGAAACTGGACGCCTCGTACTACGGTGGCGTCACCGCCATGGTCGGCTTCTGGCTGCTGGTCAGTGACGTAGCCACGCCGTTTTCGGCCTGGGCGGCCTTCGCCTCATCCTACCTGGCGATCGTGGCGATTGAGCCGCTGTTCACCTATGCCCTTGTCCGGCTGCTGAAGCGCCACGAGAACACGCCGCTGGTCAATACCTGCTTCACGGTGAAATCGTTGAAGCTGGCGGACTGAAAGTGGGAAAAGTCTGGTTTGTCGGCGCCGGTCCGGGCGATCCGGAATTGATCACCGTCAAGGGACGGCGCTTGCTCAAAGGGGCGGGCGCCATCCTTTACGCCGGATCGCTGGTGGACCAGGCGGCTACACTCTACGCCCCGGCAGGCTGCGTCATCCGCGATTCGAAGGACATGACGCTGGAAGAAATCGCCGCCTGGCTCATCGATCAGGCCAGACGGCATGAGGCAGTGGTGCGCCTGCAAACCGGCGACCCTACGCTTTACGGCGCACTGATCGAGATGGTGCAACCGCTGGATGCCGCAGGTGTCGAGATCGGCGTAGTGCCGGGCGTATCGTCGGCGATGGCCGCGGCCGCAGCAGCGACTGAGAGCCTGACCCTGCCCGAGGTGACGCAAACCGTCATCCTCACCCGCATCGCCGACCGCACGCCCATGCCGGATGGCGAATCGCTGCGTGAACTCGCGCTGCACCACTGTACGCTGTGTCTATTTCTCTCCATCACCCTGCTGCACAAGGTGAAGGAGGAACTGCTCGCGGCCGGCTGGAGCGTGGATGCGCCGGTGCTGGTGGTGCACAAGGCAAGCTGGCCTGGCGAGGAAAAGCTCATTCGCGGCACGCTCGCCGATATCCGCGACAAGTGCCGCGCGGAGAAGGTCGCGAGCCAGGCCATGATTATCGTGAGTCCCGCCCTGGGCGCGCGCCAGTGGCCGGAATTGAAGAGATCGAAATTGTATGACGCCAGTTTCACCCATCGCTTCCGCAAGGGTGTGAAGGCAGCGCAATAACCTGACGGCAGCCCTTTCTGCTTTCTGCTTTCTGCTTTCTATTTTCTAAACCTTGAGGAGACGACAATGCAACAAACCAAACCCGGACAACACCAGCAAACCACCACCGCCGCCCCCAAGGCGCCGGTGCCGGTTATCGCTGTGCGCAAGAGCTGCAACCCCGAAGGAGTCGGTCTCTCGCATTATGTGCTGATGGATCGGAAAAAGGCGAAATGACGGCTGCGGCACTAACCCCGATGGACATCGGCCACGCCCGCTACGTGGCGCTGATCGACCCCGGCACCGCCTTCTGGGTGCTGGTGGACAAGACGCGCGTCAGCGACACCCTGGCCGGCGGGCCGCTGCTCGATGCCTATCGCGAGAAAGCCGGCGACTTCAGCCGCGAGCTGCACGCGCTGCGCTTCGAGCTGCAGCCGGCGGCCGTCTACGTGAACCCCACCGAGCGCTGCAATCTCGACTGCACCTATTGCTACCTGCCCGGCAAAATGCGCCGCGACGGCAGCCACATGCCGGAAGACAAGTTGCTGGCGGCGCTGGACAAGCTGCGCCGTTACTTCGCGACGGTGATGCCCGAAGGGCGCCGGCCGCGTATCATCTTTCACGGCTCCGAGCCGCTGCTGAACCGGCATGCGGTGTTCGCCGCCATCGAGGCCTTTGGCGATGATTTCGTCTTCGGCCTCCAGACCAGCGGTACGCTGCTCAACCGCTCGGCGATCGATTTTCTCACCGCCCGCGAAGTCAGCGTCGGCCTCTCCCTCGACGGGCCCGAGGCGGCGATCACCGATTCGACGCGCCGTACCTGGAGCGGGCGCAGCGTGCATGAACGGGTGCTGGCGGCGATGGACAATCTGCGCGGATACGACGCCTGGAGCGTGATCACCACTTGCACCACCGAGAACCTCACCCATCTGACGCGGATGGCCGAGCTGTTCCATGCCCGCGAGGTGCCGACCTGCATGCTCAACACCGTCCGCTGCACCCTACCCGGCGCCCGCGGCGTGAAACCGGCCGATCCCGATATGGCGCGCGCCTTCATCGCCATCCTCGCGCCGTCGGCGCGACGGCTGATGTGCGACATTTCGCCCTGCGGCGGTGGCCGCGCCTTCTTCGCCCTCGCCGCCGACGGCGATCTCTATCCGTACAGCGAGTTCATCGGCCTGCCGCGACTGCGCCATCCGCCACTTCTGCGGCTTCTACGAGGAGCAGGCGCGCTACGCCTTCCGCCTGATCGCCGACGGTATCGCCGACGATTACCTGTGGGACAACTGGGACGATGGAACGGACACGGTTTTCAACTATGCGCTCCGCTGACGGGCACGGCCTGGATGCGCCCCTCGCACAACGGAAAGGAAACATCATGAAGGAAACGATCTTACTAATCGGCCACGGCTCCCGCAACCCGGCGGGAAACGAGGAGACCTTGCGCTTTGCCGCCACGTGGAGGTCTCGCCATCCCGATTGGCGCATCGAGGCGTGCTTCATCGAACTCGCCGACGTGCTGCTCGATGAGGGGCTGGATCGCGCCGCCGCCGGCAGCCGGCAGGTGATTGCGCTACCGCTTATCCTGAACGCCGCCGGCCATGTGAAAATGGAAATCCCCGCCGCAATCGAAGCCGCCCGCCTGCGCCATTCCGGCGTGACGTTCTCGTGCCTGCCCCACCTCGGCATGGGCCGCGAGGTGTACTCGGTGCTCAAGCAGCGCATCGGCCACCTGATGCAGGAACTAGCCATGCCGGACCCCAAGACCACCGGCGTCATCCTGCTCGGCCGCGGCTCCTCGGATGCCGGCGCCAACGGCGAAGTGGCCCGGATTGCGCGCTGGGTGTTCGAAGGCGCTCACCATGAGCTGGTGGACATCGCTTTTACCGGCGTCGCTTTTCCGCGCGTCGAGACCGTGGTGCAGCGGCAAGTGAAACTGGGCATGACCCAGATCGTGATCCAGCCGCTCTATCTTTTCACCGGCTTGCTGGTCGAGCGCATCAAAGCCCAGGTGGCGCGCCTGTGCGCGGCCTACCCGCAGGTGGCGTTCGCGCTGGGCGGGTATTTCGGCTTCGACGAGGGCATCCTGGCTCTCGCGGATAGCCGGGCGCAGGGTGCAAGTACGGGCAGGATGCTGGAATGCGACGGCTGCAAATACCGCCTCGCCGCCGCCTCGTCACATGCGCACCACCACGACCGTCCGGCCGCCATCCCCTCCTGAAGCTAATCTATGCACACATCTTCCAACCCATTGACTTTTAATCCAAGGCGTCACGATGAACAGTAATGTTGTTACCGAACAACTCACCGCGGCAGGCGCAGCAATCGAGTACGACTCCTTCGCCATCATCGACCGCGAAGTGAGCCATCACGATTACACCGCCGAACAGTGGCCGCTGGTGCGGCGCATGATCCATGCCACGGCGGATTTCGAGTTCAACGGGCTTGCCGCCTTCCATCCCGATGCCATGCGCGCCGGACTCGCCGCCGTACTGCGTGGCGGCGCCCCTGTCGTGGCGGATGTGGAGATGATTTGCGTCGGCCTGTCCCCTGTCCGCCTGAAGCACTTCGGCCTGACCGCTCACCAGTTCATCTCGGATACCGACGTGATAGCGCGCGCCAAGCTGGAAAACACCACCCGCGCCGTGCAGTCCATGCAGAAGGCGCATCGGCTGGGGCGGCTGGACGGGGCGATTGTCGGCATCGGCAACGCCCCGACCGCGCTGATCGAAGTGGTGCGCCTGATCCGCGAGGAAGGTGTGCGCCCGGCGCTGGTGATTGGCATGCCGGTCGGCTTCGTCTCGGCTGCCGAAGCCAAAGGCCTCCTGGCAGAACTCAGCGACGTGCCTTGGATTGTCACCCGTGGCCGCAAGGGGGGTTCCACCCTGGTGATCGCCGCCTTGCACGCCCTGCTGTCCCTGGCGGAAACCCGCCAGCGCGAGACTGCCTGAGATTACGCCAGCATCATGACACAAGGCCATATCCTCCCCGAGAAAGTGCGCAAGGGCGACCGCAAGCGCGAGCGGGGAAACCGTACCGGTTTTACCACCGGCGCCAACTCGGCGGCGGCAGCCACGGCGGCCACCCTTGGACTGGTCGAGGGGCGCGTGCCGGACAGCGTGGTCTGCCTGCTGCCCAATGCCCGGCAGGTCGCCTTCGCGATCACCGACGGCTGGACCGATGGCACGGTGGCGCACGCGGTGAGCGTTAAAGACGCCGGGGATGACCCGGACGCCACCCACGGCGCGCATCTGACCGCGGATGTGCGCCGCCTGCCCGGTGCCGCCGGCAAGATCGTGCTCAAGGGCGGCGCCGGCGTCGGCGTGCTCACCAGGCCCGGCCTCGGCCTGGAGGTGGGCGGGCCGGCAATCAACCCGGTGCCGCGCAAGAATATCATGGAAAATGTGAGTGCCGCCGGCAGCCGGATTTTCCATGCTGGGGACGGCTTGGAAGTGACCATTTCCGTGCCCGGCGGCGAGGAGATGGCGAAAAAGACGCTGAATACCCGCCTGGGTATCCTCGGCGGCATCTCCATCCTCGGCACCACCGGCATCGTACGCCCCTACTCCACCGCCGCCTTCCGCGCCAGCGTAGTGCAGGCAGTCGATGTCGCGGCTAATCAGGGGCAGACCACGGTCGTTTTCACCACCGGAGGGCGCACCGAAAAATGCGCCATGCGGGAGTTTGCGCAACTGGACCAAGCCTGTTTCGTGCAGATGGGCGACTTCGTCAAGGCGGCCTTTCTGGCCGCGACCCGGCAGCGCATGCGGCGGATCATCGTCGGCGCCATGGTGGGCAAGCTGACCAAGATCGGCCAAGGATTGTCTGTTACCCATGCCTGGCGCGAGGAAGTGGACCGCGACCTGATCGCCGAGGCCGCTGTCACGGCGGGCGCCCCGCCCGATCTGGTGGTGGAGATACGCGCCGCCGAAACGGCTCGCTTTGCCGCCGAGCGCTTGAGCGAACTGGGGCTGTCTGAAAATTTCCACCGCGCGCTGGCGCTGCGCGCCATTCGCAGCCTGCGCACGCGCTATCCGGGCGAACACCGGCTCACTGTACTGGCCTGCGATTTCGAGGGGCGGCCCATCGCCATCGTGGAGGAGGGCGAATGACTGAACCCTGCACCCTGGTGGGCATACTCGACGATGGCTGGCCCAGCCTGACGGAAGCAGCGCGAGCTGAACTCGCCGCTGCCGGGCTGGTCATCGGCGTACGCCGCATGCTCGATCGGGTGGCGCCTCATCTGCCCCCCGGTGTCGAACTGCGCGCCATGGACGGCCTGCTTTCCCAGGTGCCGGATTGGGTGCGCCAGGCGCGTGCCGACGGTCTTGAAGTGGCGATACTGGCTACCGGCGACCCACTGTGCCACGGCATCGGCAGTCTGATGATAGCCAAACTCGGCGCCGACGCGGTGCGGGTGCTCCCCGCTCCCTCCACGCTCCAGATCGCCTGTGCCCGGCTCAAGCGCCCATGGCAGGAGATGAAGATCGTTTCGGTGCATGGTGCCGATGCCGGCGAATGGCGCGAGGGCGCCACGCCTGGCCACGGGCTTTACCCGCTGGTGCGCGCGGTGACGGAACATGACCGGGTCGCTGCCTTCACCAGCCCGCACAACGGGCCGGATCGCATCGCGCGCGCCTTGCTGGCGGCTGGATTCGGCGACACCTTGCGCATTTCGGTGGCGGCGCGCCTGCAGCTTGCCGATGAGGCCCTGTTCCACGATCTGCCTCTGGAGGAAGCGGCCCGCAGCCGTTTCCCCGATCCCAACATCGTGCTGATCGAGTGGCACGGCCCGCGCGATAACCGCGCCCTGTTCGGCTTCGAGGACGGCGACTATGTCCAGCGGCAACCGGACAAGGGACTGATCACCAAACTGGAAGCGCGTGCAGTCTCGCTCGCCAAGCTCGGCCTGCGGGCGGACAGCATCGTCTGGGACATCGGCGCCGGCGCCGGATCGGTGGGGCTGGAGGCGGCGCGGATTGCCCGCCACGGCCATGTCTTTGCCATGGAAAAGAATGCAGCCGACGCGGCCAATTGCCGCGAAAATGCCCGTCGTCTGCGCGCCACCAACTACACACTGATCGAGTCCCGCGCGCCCGCCGGACTGGACACCTGGCCCGACCCGGACGCCGTATTCATCGGCGGCTCCGGCGGCGAACTGGCCGGGCTTATCACCCTGAGCCTTTCTCGCCTCAAGCCCGGCGGACGTCTGGTGATGAATTTCGCCACCCTTGAAAACCTCGCCACCGCCACCGCCACCCTCGTGAAGATAGGCACCACATGGGAGGTGGTGCAGCTTTCCGCAGCACGCAGCCAGCCAATTCTCGACATGCACCGACTGGCCGCGCTGAACCCTGTCTGGATTGTCGTAGGCTGGGCACGTATTTGTGCCTACGCAGCGGTCAACGAAGGCGTTTTCCGCGTGGGCGCAAAAAACGTGCCCACTCTACCAATCTCCAGCCAAAAGGAATGACCATGACCCAACAATTCGGCCGGCTGATCGGCGTTTCCCTCGGTCCCGGCCACCCCGACGACATTACCCGGCGCGCAGCTGCCGCGCTTGCCACCGGTGCTCGCTGGACTTACCCGGTGAAGAAGGAAGACGAGGAATCCTATGCGCTCGACATCGTTCGCCGCGGCGGTTTTGCCATACCGCCCGATGCCGAGCCGCTGGTGTTCCCCATGACCACCCATAAGGATGTGCTGGTGCGGGCCTGGGCGCGGGCTGCCGCACGGATGCTGGAACTGCTGGCGGAAGGGCGGGACGTGCTCTTCCTGGTCGAGGGCGACGCCTCCACCTACGCCACTTTCGGCCATCTTGCGCGCGCCGTGCGCGAGCTGGCACCGTCTGTTGAAGTCGAGGTCTTGCCCGGCGTCAGTTCCTACTGCGCGGCTGCGGCTGCCGTCGGAACTCCCCTGGCCGACGCCGACGATACGCTGGCGGTGATTCCTGCATCCTACGGCGTGGAGGTGATCGACCATCTGCTCGACGAATTCGACAGCCTGGTGCTGCTCAAGATCAAACCCATGCTGGATGAGGTGCTCGACCTTCTCGCCCGGCGCGGCCTCAGCCATGAAGCGGTATTTGTCGAGAAAGTCGGCACGCCTGATGAGCGCGTGGTGAGCGACGTCAGCGTGCTGCGCGGAGAGACGGTGTCCTACCTCTCCCTCATGCTGATTCATAACCCAGGCCGGCAGCGTCCGCCGCTCAAGCGCGGTTGCCGCAAGAAAGATACGGAGGCCGAACAATGAACCGGAAAGAAGCAGTTATCCACAGATTACGCAGATTAGCCAAGATTAAACAATGGGTAGCGAAACTGAACTTGATAACTTTCTGGGTGAGGCGTCAATCATCTGCAACCACCTAAAAATCTGTGTGAATCTGTGTAATCAGCGTATTCAATCGCCGTTTCTAGGATGAACAATCTCATGCCTTTTGCGAGCGATCGCGTGGCCGTCGTTGCCATAACCCGTCACGGTATCGCCTTGGCCGGCAGGGTGGTCGCTGCCTTGCCGGGTGCGCGCCTGTTCGCTCTCGAAAAATTCCGCGCCGAAGCCGAGTCCGTCGCTCCGGGCGCCGTCACCTGCTACAGCGGCAAGACCGGCGGCCAGGTTCCGGCGCTGTTTGCCGCTTTCGACGGCATTGTTTGCATCGTCTCGCTCGGCGCCGTGGTGCGTCTGATCGCACCCCATCTGAAGAACAAGGAAACGGACCCCGGCATCGTGGTGCTGGACGAAGCCGGGCGCTTTGCAATCCCCGTACTCTCCGGGCACCAGGGAGGGGGCAACGCGCTGGCCGTGCATCTGGCGCAGGCCATGGGGCTGATACCGGTGCTCACCACCGCCTCGGACGCTCGCGGGACGATAGCCGTGGATATCCTGGGACGTGAACTGGGCTGGCGTTTGGAAGCTACCAAGGCTGCTGTCACCCGTGCCTGCGCGGCGGTGGTCAACGACGAACCGGTGGCATTCGTCCAGGAAGCAGGGCGCCGGGACTGGTGGCCACTGGAAACACCCCTGCCGGCCAACATTCGCCTTTATACCCGCATCGAGGACGTGAACCCGGATGCCTACGCCAGCGTGCTCTGGGCGAGCCGGCGGGAGATGCCGGCGTCTCTGGCCCTGGCACTGGCCGGCAAGCTGGTTACCTACCGTCCGCCGGAGGGGCAGGAATGAGGCTCGCCGTCGGCATCGGCTGCGACAGGGGCACGCCGCTGGACACCCTGCAACAGGCGCTGGACGAGGCATTGGCCCTGGCGGGTGCGGTGGTCGGCGATGTGGCCGTCGTCGCCAGTATCGATCTGAAATGCGACGAAGCGGGGCTTGTTGCCTTGGCCGAAATCCACCGCTGGGATATTGCTTTCTATCCAGCGGCAGAGTTGGCTGCGGTGCCGGTTCCCCATCCTTCCGAAACGGTACGCCGCCATACCGGCACACCCTCGGTAGCGGAAGCGGCGGCGCTCTTGTCCGCCGGCGCCGACATGGCGCATCTGATTGTCGAAAAACACAAGCTGCGCGGCCCTGACGGCCGCAACGCCACCATTTCCATCGCGAGAATACCCCATGACTGAAAACGGCAAAATCACCCTGGTCGGCATCGGCCCCGGCAACAAGGAACACATGACCCAGGCGGCACGCGACGCCATCGCCCAGGCCGACACGGTGATCGGCTATGTCACCTACATCCGCCTGGTGGAAGACCTGCTCCACGGCAAGGAAGTCATCAAAAAATCCATGACCGAGGAGCTGGATCGGGCTGTCGAGGCTCTGGCGCAGGCGCGGGCCGGTCGCCGCGTGGCGTTGATCTCCTCTGGCGACGCGGGCGTCTACGGCATGACAGGGCCCACCTTCGAGGTGTTGTTCCAGGCCGGCTGGACGCCCGCCTCGGGGATAGCGGTGGAGATTGTGCCGGGCGCCTCGGCGCTCAACGCCTGCGCCGCCCTGGTGGGCGCGCCGCTGACCCACGATTTCTGCGCCATCTCCCTGTCCGACCTGCTTACCCCCTGGCCGGTCATTGCCCGGCGCCTGGCTGCGGCCGCCGCAGCCGATTTCGTCATTGCCCTCTACAATCCGAAAAGCGGCCGCCGCACCGGACAGATCGTCGAGGCGCAACGGCTGCTGCTCTTGAGCCGAAAGCCGGATACCCCGGTGGCGATCGTCAAATCCGCCTACCGCAAAAAACAGCGCATCGAGCTCACCACGCTGGAACGAATGGCCGAATGCGATATCGGCATGCTCTCCACAGTGCTGATCGGCAACTCCAACACTTACCTCCGCGACGGCCTGATGGTGACGCCGCGCGGCTATGCGGAAAAATACGACATGGCCGGGGGCGTGGCAAAGGCAGGGGAACGAGCCGGACGTTCGCTCTCCACCGGACTGGAAGGCTGGCTCGATGACCTCCGTGCCAGCGGTGAGAACGCCGCGATCCTAGCAGCCCGCTACAGGCTGCCCGTCGATTATCTGCGCCAGGTGCTGGCGCAGCCGCCTTCACCCACTATCGAGGAAGAGAAAAATCCTGCAGGCATCGAACGGCACCGCTACAGCGAGGCCGAACGGAAGGCGGTCTACCGGGCCATCCGCGAACGCCGCGACATGCGCCATTTTTCCGCAGAACCCCTGCCCACAGGGATGCTGGATCGGCTGGTCGAGGCGGCGCACTGGGCGCCCTCGGTGGGCTACATGCAACCCTGGCGTTTTCTGCGCATCACCGACACGCCGCTGCGGCAGCGCATCCATGCCCTGGTGGAAGCCGAGCGGCAGGCCACCGCCCGCGCACTATCCTCGCGCAACGAGGAATTCCAGCAGGTAAAAATTGAAGGCATCCTGGACTGTGCCGAACTCCTGATCGCCGTCCTGATGCCGGGGCGGGAGTCGCACATTGTCGGTCGCCGCACCTTGCCGGAAATGGATATCGCCTCGGTTGCCTGCGCGATTCAGAACATGTGGCTGGCCGCGCGCGCCGAGGGAGTGGGGCTGGGCTGGGTGTCCTTCTTCGACCCGCATGCGTTGGCGCAACTGCTCACCCTGCCCGATGGCGCCAGGCCTGTGGCTGTTCTGTGTCTCGGCCCGGTACCGGATTTTTATCCGCGCCCGATGTTCGAGGACGCCGGCTGGGGCCGCCGTCTGCCGGTTACGGACATCCTGTTCGAGAATTGTTGGCCGGAAGGGGCGCAGCCGACCCCAACGGCCTATTGACCCGATGAAAGAACTGATCCTCGGCGGCGCCCGTTCTGGCAAGAGCGCGCTAGCGGAAAGGCTGGCGCTGAATTCGGGCCTGGCGGTGACCTATATCGCCACGGCCACCGCTGGCGACGGCGAAATGAGCGAGCGCATCGCCCACCATCGGGCACGCCGTCCGGCAAAGTGGCAACTGGTGGAAGAACCCCGTCACCTCGCTGCCGCGCTTCGGGGTGCGGCGAGTTCGGAGCGCTGCCTGCTGGTGGACTGCCTGACCCTGTGGCTGAACAACGTGATTGCCGACGAGGCGCTGTTTCAACAGGAACGGTCGGTCCTACTGGAGACGCTGCCTGAGCTACCCGGCCGGGTCATCCTGGTAAGCAACGAGGTGGGCCTGGGCATCGTGCCGCTGGGCGAGCTGTCGCGCCGTTTTTGCGACGAGGCGGGGCGCCTGCATCAGGACCTGGCGCGAGTCTGCGAGCGGGTAATTTTCGTGGCGGCCGGTTTGCCGCTGGTATTGAAAGGAAGTCCATTATGACCATGCACTGGTTGGAAACCCCGGCTCATCCCATCGACCAGGCCATCCTGGCCGCCGCGCAGGCGCGCCAGGGGCAATTGACCAAGCCGCCCGGCTCCCTGGGTTATCTGGAACAGATCGCCGTGCGTCTGGCGGCCATGCAGGGCACCCAGCAGCCCGATCTTTCGCGGGTACGAATCACGGTATTCGCCGCCGACCACGGCATTGCCGACGAAGGCGTGTCGGCCTTTCCCCAGGCTGTCACCGGCCAGATGATCGCCAACTTCGCCCATGGCGGCGCCGCCATCAGCGTGCTGGCGCGCAATCTGGGCGCCAGGCTGGAGGTGGTGGACGTGGGCAGCAAGACCGACTCCGCCGCCCTGCCGGGGGTGATCGTCAACAAGGCGGGAAAGGGCACGGCCAACTTCAGGCGCCAACCCGCAATGAGCGAGGCGCAACTGACGGCCGCCCTGCAGGCCGGCCGGGACGCCGTGGCGCGGGCCTTGAAGGACGACGCGCAACTGTTCATCGGCGGCGA
>Ga0210025_1000654_pt1 | contig 42583 bp, 31 predicted proteins | sample CryGeyme20150102_FD_183989 | JGI IMG/M metagenome (GOLD analysis project Ga0210025, IMG submission 183989) | Groundwater microbial communities from Crystal Geyser aquifers in Utah, USA - Crystal Geyser metaG 2015-0102 (SPAdes) (version 2) | ecosystem: Environmental > Aquatic > Deep subsurface >... | reverse complement strand
AGCCAGGGTAGCAGGATCTCGTAAGAGTAAAGCCCACTCATCGGGCCCCAAATCTAGAACAAATTCATTGTTTCTTCTTATTCGATATCGCCATACTCGCCATGGTTGTTGTTGTTGCCGTGTCTGGATTGCAGCCTGTTCAGGAGGCGGTGCAGCGAGCTCTCGCTGTTCTTGTTCTTCTCTCAAAGAACGTAGGATGATTGTATTTGCCGTAGACGGTTGTTGTTCAATAATCCGATTTACGAGCCGATGGTTGTACTCTGGCATGACGCACTTAGAGCAAAATCCCAAAGCATTTCTTCCCGATCGACTGCAAAGAAGGAATGTAGTCAGAAAGGCATAACTTATGATCAGCATAGGCCAGATGCTACGCGCAAACGTTGTATGGTCTCCGACACTGAAACAAGCAGGAGGGCGCAAACCGTAATGGTCTCCCTCGAAAAAACCACAGTGGGAGAGATCAACAGGACAATAAAAGTGTTGGGCGAGGTAGACATCGGTTGTGTTGTTGTCATACTGGTGAAATTTTGGATTCCAGCAAGGACACTTCCTGACGCCAATTGTGGCGGGCTTCTTCATCCCATCGTCGATACTTGCGGTCGGCGCGGACGCACAACCACCATCGTCAAAGTCTCCCAAAGCCACCTCCTGGCCCGAAGGGAGTCTGTACTCTCCATTGCTTTGCAATTCCAGAGTGACAACTTCTACTCCATTAAAGTCACAAAAGTAACTGTATTGTGAAGCTTCCACAGATGATAAGGAAGATATCAGTACAAGCGTTAAGTTGAGAAGCAAAGCTTCGGACGCATATCGTGCTCGGAAGAAAAAGGCTGCCATCAGGCTGAGAGCCGAAACCTTGATTCTTCTAGGTTTAGAGTGCGCTCACAAACAACACTGCACAATTCGACTGAATATCAGCCTTCTGGTTTAACTTTGATTCTGGTATTTGTGGGTTGGAAGTACAATCAGTAAAAGTGTTGGCTGCAGTCGAGGGTTCTACTCCTATGATGGACGAGTTGCCAGTCGTTGAGGCTGTATTACACTACTCTTTTGAAGCTATTCAACACACAGCACCATACGAGTAGTCTACATTTCCAAATTAAGCCCAGGTGGACTATGGGACTCAGGAGTTAGGTCATACTCTATTAGGTCGTGTGCCTAGCCTGCTATACACGACCACTAGTCTAGTCTTCTATCCATAATATTTACCATAGCCTAATATCTATTTACCCTACTACCTATCAGTCTCCACACTAGCTTTTTACGTTTCCTAATTGATTCGGGTTTTTTGGTCGCATGCGACTACTACTTTGACATGGTCGATTGGAATAAGTGTGAGATCAAGTCCATCAAAAAGAGTGTTGAACTGCTATTTATTCTTTAATCAAATCATGTCGCTCAGCTCACGCCTAAACTAATTCAAGATGCTATTCTATTCTCAAGAGTGCACTACAACATGTCATACTTGCGCCGCTGTTTTCACCTAATTTTTGCAACGCGCAATGCTACTGTAGTACCAATGATCCCGCAGCTCACAAACTCAGTAGAACACTGCAGCATGTAACACCTCCATCGCTCTTTTCAATTTCTGCAGTTTCAACAAATTGAAGCTCTAGATTGCGCTTCTTCGCATTTTCCATCAAGATGCGCTTCGACGAATCACAAACGGAACTGGAGACCATTACCAAACTGTTGTTGACTGCCACGACGTTGCAGGCTCGAATATCTGGTAACCGCAGAACCTCGTAACCCATTGCATTATTCAATTTCATAGCATCCAATACTTTTTCGCCAATCCGTCCTTCTGGAACTAGCAAGGTGTGACAGTCTAGGTGAGTGACAATGGATTTGAGATGCAAGGCATCAGTGGCATCCATTGGCACCGCAATCACTGGCAAATCAATGCTATCAAAAGCTTCATGTAGGACAGTAACACCAGCTTGATTGGTCCGATCGGAGATACCTACAAACATGTGTCTTCCAGTGTTCAAAACGTCCCCACCGTCCAAGGAAGCAAGAGCATCTATTTCTCTCATGTTCCACAATTCCATGCCGAGTTGCATCAGCACAGCTTGTATGGAGTCGACTTCTCCTTTTCGAGATTCGGCGCCAGGATTTGTAATGACTGCGCGATTCCTAAAGGCAACAACTGTATCTTCGACAAAGACGCAATCGGGGAATCTTTCTAATGAAGGAAGTTCCAGCGTTGGTAATCTTGATCTAAGTACCGTCACGTACTGGTCGTGCTGTGATTTTGCCAGCGAAATATTAATTGGGTTTTTCACGTCAGCATATTTCGAGATCGATTTTGTAAAGGACGTTGGCACCTGCCTAGCCAAAGCAAAGTTGTGCGAGAGTCGTTTACTATACGAAGATACCAGCCTGGTAGATGAACTTGAACACCGCAGTGTTCGCAAGAAAGGATTCTTCGGTCGGAATGAAAGAGCCATTTTTACTTATTTATTCAAGGAAACGTATGTGCCCGCCTGCAAACAACGCAACTAGAGTTGGTGAATATGCTGCGGTAAAAAAGAATAAGCACTTTTATGAGACTCTTGCGGTAGTAGGTGTAGGGTCTGAAGTGTGTACTGTACTACAGTAGTTTTTCGTTTTTCATAAACAAGTTGCATAATTACGATCGTATCTTGGAAAAGTGGAGTAGAATACTACGTACTCTACGTACTCGAGAATTCAAGAATTGCAGGGATTATCTAATCGCACATTTCCTCGCCTTTGGAAGATATTGTTTGTCCGATGCTCAAAATTATATTCTATTGCTCTAGGACCGTTGCAACTGATAGATATGTGCGTGTTACCCAGGCAGTACTGATTAGATTCTTATGCGCCATGAAGTAGAGTCATTGGATCGTATTGAAGAAATAAATAGCACGACTTCTGTGTGGTCTAGTGAAGCATATTCCACTAATGATGAGCCTGTGGTTGATCAATCAGCCACTTGCCTGGTCTCAAAAGGATTTACTGTAATATGAGCTCATAAAACACCAGCCAGCCGATTATCTTCAACTAAGTGCGATATACATTCATGCATAGCATATATACTAGTATGAAGACGTTAAAAATTGCAATAGCACCCATGCTAGCCACGTTTCAGCGCCTGAAGCAATTCAGGTCCATTCACTCACACCACATTTTACTGCAAAAAAGTCTAGTGTAGGATATAATTCTTATTAAAAGTCAAAATCGGGGGGAAGGGGGTCTGGCAAAAGGATCGAGAATAGAAAGGAGCGAAAAAATGGTGTAAAGACCGGAGGAATCAACATTCAGACGACCACTGAGGCTGTGAAGTTATCCTGCTTCCTTCGCCGTGATCATGTGGCCTTGGAGTACTCATATCATCAACTTCATCGCATGTCTCATTCAAAGAAGTATCACTCTGTCGTCCGATACTTTGTTCGCTGGACCAAATTTCATGTAAGACACCAATATTGAATTGCAGCCGATTTTTTTTGCCTACCAAAGGGGACTCTGCTGGTCCAAATTCCGGGGTGAAAACCGGATTGCCTTCTACTGTATCCTCCGATAGGGCACTTTCTTCTCCGCGGCAATTTATTTTTGATTCTCGAAACAGCAAATTCTGATTTTTTGTTTCTTCATTGACAGTACCTAGTTCGACCGTTAATCTGTTCGCGATAGCAGATTTTTTGCTTGCATTTCCTGAGGAGTCTTCCTTCACGGTCTCGCTAGAAGTTAAAGCCATTGTCTGATTCGGTGCTCGCTTTATTTTCAGGATACCTTTCTTGGCCGCCGCGGCTCGCTCCGACTGATCCTGGAGCTGCCGGGCCGTTTGTCTGCCAGGGTTGACGGCGCTCATGAGACCTCTCTTGAGCTTTTCAAAGGCCCATTCAATGCGATCATAACTTCCTAAATTGTTCACTGTTTGACGTCGTTGATTTTTAACTCGGATAATCATACGGATGGCTTCAATAACATCTTGACCTGAAGCACCCCACTCGACGAGCAGTCTGTGGCGTTCACCTCGAGACAAAACTAAATCCATTTGTTCCCGGCGCGGTGGCCGAGCGGCTTCAAAATCTTCTAAATTCATTGTAAAGGAATTGCTGTGACCCCATCCAATTCTAGATTGCAATTGAAGCGGCATCAAGAAAATATCATCAGTAAGTGTTCAGAGTATGAATGGTGAAATGACGATGTTTCCCAAAGTATTCCGAGCAAATAATCTTGAACACTCTTTGTACACTTACGAGACAGGAACCCCTGCAAATTTTTGCAGAATCAACAGTTGGAATCAGAAAAGGAACAAGACGATAAACGGAAGATAAGAGGTGATGCGAGAAGTGATGAGAAAATACGCCTTCCCGAGGTACCCCCACAGTAGTAGTCTAGTGGGTCTCGTCAAAATGCCATTCCGAAGCTTGTATCTGAGCCTTGATTTAAACTTTCCGTTACGTACCTGAGCTACAAGACGGATTATCTCCGACGACTCGTTCAAACTCGCGAATCTCTACTACTGAAAACCTAACTCTGTCAAGCGAACCAGGTGCATTTTCCAAAGCGGCATCGTGCTCGCCCTGCCTCCTTCGTATCCGAGTATTGGGCGCTGTGGGTGTGTGCATGCTAAACCAGGGTGCTAGCCGTTGGTTTCTGACAACACGACTGGTGTGCCTCCTATGCTACTTATTATTTGGCGGGGATACGGTAGTAGTATGTTGGGAGCCCTTCGAAGCTTCGAAGTAGTTAGAGTAATAGAGAGCTAGAAAAGAGGGCAGGGGAGTTGAGAGTTGAGAGTTTAAAGATCAGATAACGAACAAAATAATGCTTGCCGTCGTTTGAGGCACCATGGCAACAGCACTGACGGTTCCAGTATACAGATAATAGTACTATTCAAAAGGAAGCCAACCACATATTTCGGTTAAGTCTTCAAAGGAAAGCTTCTGAGTCTAGCATATAATAATATTTTCATTAGTAGTACCAGGTTAAACTCCTTGCTTACCTGGTACCAGGTACTATTAGTAGTAGGCAAAAAACTGTTTACTACCGGTACTTACCATCGTTTACTTGGAATTAGCACCCAAAAAATACTACTACTAGACTACTAGTACCGTAGCTAGTAGACTAAACCTAGTACTACTACGTAGCTAGTATAGTAACATGATTATTTCTTCTTGGAGCAGTAGACCCTACTACCAGCCAGGTAGGAGTAGCTCTATGAGTATTTTAGTACAACCACATGGGTTTACTATTATTAGTACTCCGAGTACTACTAGTACTACAGTACTAGTAGTAGTACTAGTAGTCTAGTACTAGTCTGGCTGCTGTTAGTAGTACTACTATGCCATCCTCATGACCACCATGTCTACTACAACAACTACTACTAGCTCTCTAGCTAGTAGTACTAGTACCAGTAGACGACTAGTGCAGGAAGGTCCGCCAATTAGAGCTCATAACCTCAGTGAATCACGTGCCTTTGAGTCATGTTGAAATTTGTTGAAATTTGTTGAAATTTGTTGAAATGTGTTGAAATTTGTTGACACGTGTTGAAATGTGTTGAAAGCAGGTGCGAACCATGTTGGATAAAAAGTGCTATGTTGAGGAATCGAACCCCAGACCACCATAGCACTGCGAGGGAATCGAATAGTTAACACGGTAGCTACTAGTGGGGCCTACTAGCTACTACTCAGTAGTAGTTGTAAATATTCATGTTGAAATTGAGTCTTGTGCACTACGCTAAAAACCAGAGGGTTTTAGAGTGTTCAAATATATATTATGAGATTAGAACTAAAGTAATCTGAGTTGTAATCTCAGAGGCGCAGATCTCGATGGTCAAGCACGAATGTACCTATCCAACGTAGCTCTACGCGAGGAGGTGAATAAGCATGCGGAGTTGGATCCAGATGCTCGAGAAGAATCGTCTAAGTGTAGCCCGAGTGATAACTTGGATGTGGGCTGACGCACGATGACTGTTCGGGAGTCTATCCGCTGGCTAGTGCTTGATAAAGGCTTGATAAAGAGCTGGTCATTTCGGATACGATCGAAACACACTATTGGATGTTCTGAATCGAGGCTGGCGTGTTTGGGGAGAAAACCCTAGGAGGGGAAAACCCTTGACGCTAGCTGACGTGGACGGCTGTATGCCGACCGCTTAGGGACGCACAGTTGTTCGCTGTACGGCTTTTAACCCGTGGTAAAAGTGGTGTATTGCACTTGTGTTGAAATTGAGACATGCTGAAATTTGTTGAAATTTATTGAAATGTGTTGAAATTTGTTGACACGTGTTGAAATGTGTTGAAAAAATCAAAATTTATTCATATTTCAACATGTCAGTAGGGTTAAAAGTAGGGGTTTGGCGGACCTTCCTGTAGTTACTAGTACCACGTAGACTATTCGATTAATTTTTTCATTGGTTTCATTTAATGATAGAGTTAGTGATATTCAGCAGCTCTTTTGCGAGCACAAGCAATACAGTACTCGTCTAGTACTACTGCTACTACTAGTACTAGCTACTAGCTAGTAGTAGGCAGTAGTACTGCTACTACTAGTACTAGCTACTAGCTAGTAGTAGGCAGTAGTAGTAGAGCTACTACTCTACTAGCTACTCTAGTAGCTAAGTACTCGGAGTAGTAGCGTAGGTAGTTGATAGGTCTACGTAGTCTAGCTAGCTAGCTACTCGGAGTACTAATTATATGTTTGTATACAAAAACAGTAGGAAAATATGTTCTTTGTTGAGTATTCATCAAATTACCACCTTCTAAAGAGAATATTCCATTAATTAATTTAAATGGCTTACTGGCACCTAATTTAATTTCAGGAGCCTGCAAGACCAGCTGGTAAAGCTGAATTGAGAGTGGTTTGGCTCAATGAATTTGGTATTACTCAATTTCAGGAATGGCCCACTAGCTAGTAGGTCTTATTGATGAGACGGGTACTACACTGCACTGCCACAGCAATCAACTTTTCCTGAGATTTTTGAGTCCAACCAATTCAATAATTTACCCAAAAAATCAAAGCAGCGACCGCTTGACTTTAATTGATCTGAACGAAATACACGATTAACAACTCTATATCTTGGCCTTCATAATAGTCGAGAAGCAGCAATACTGATAAAAACGAGATACACTATTTTAAAATCAAACCATGGACTTGTTAAAGAGAGAGTTGGAGCGCAAGAAGAAGAGTGTCCAACGGGCAAAATCATCCTCAGGCGGACGAAGATACATCAGAGCAAGTGAACTACGAAAACAAGAAGAAGATGAAGAAGAAGAGAATGCAGGCACAGCCGACAATTATCTCAAACGCAAGTATAGTTCTAAAACTGATAGCGATAATGATACTAACGAAGGCGATGTGTCATATCAGAAAAACGCAAAAAAGTCCCGTGATTATCGATCTTCGCAAGAGGACGACAAGCGAAAAAATAACGGAGAAGCAGATTCCACCCATTCGAGCAAAGCTTCAAACAAGATACAAAATTACTCCCAACAGGATAATACCGAGGGCGAGATATCTGTTGCGTTTAATCTTTCACCGGAAGAGGTGGCGCAACGATTGAGAGCGCTCGGCTATCCCGTGAAGCTATTTGGGGAGAGCGCACGGGATCTACTGAAACGTTTGCGCGATGCACTTGACGAGCAAAAAAATGTACAAGCGGGACTCTCCGAGATGGAAGAGTATCGGTTGGGCCGTGGTCACGGTATTCGCAATCCTTTCTTGGTAAAAGATCAACGAGAAAATGAAGAGGAGGCAAACTTGGAGGCGGCTCAAAGCACTGGGGCCGCAGCAAAAGTGAAAAAGGAAGATGCCGACATTGAAAAGGATGCAGAAGACTACGATTTAACCAAGGAAACGGATTGTCATAAGCGCATCTACAAATACTTTAAAGGGCTCATTAAACAATGGGAGAATGATTTAAATCAAAGACCCGATTCCATAAAAATGTCCGTTCTGGGTCGGAATGAATTGAAAACCATGAAACAATGCAAAGATTACATCCGGCCTATGTTTAAACTATGCAAAAACCGACGACTTGATGAAAGTATTTTAGTGAAATTGGATCGGATTGTTTCCTTTTGTCTGGAAGAAGAATTTGTAAAGGCTCATGGTAAGCCACTAAAGCGTAATCGTCGCCTTTGCTTGGGTTCTGTTCTTCGAAGTGGCCCTCCTTTGAGATCTTAATTCATTGGACACTTTTTTTGAAATTTTATTTCATTGCGCTCATTACAATTTTTTTGTTCTTCTTTTAATTCTTTTTTACAGACACGTATATTGATATTTCCATTGGTCGTGCAGCTTGGCCGATTGGAGTCACGATGGTGGGAATTCATGCTCGCACTGGGCGTGCCAAAATCGAATCATCGAACGTAGCGCACGTCATGAATAGTGAGCTCCAGCGCAAGTATTTGACCAGTGTCAAGCGGCTTATGAGTTATGCCCAAAAGAAGTCATCTGCGGATCCTTCAAAGAAGGTTCTCTAATTTTTTAAGTAATGTTACTACATGAAAAATTGTGGGTATTTGAATAGAATGCATGATTTTTGGTACGAGTTGCTAAACGTATTGGAAAAGTTATTGACAAACTTACGCGTAAAGAAAAGTAAAGTACAGCAACGCTGCTCTATCTTGTATCGGGAATATTCGACTCACTGGAAGATTTCTTACTTTCAACCAAGTATGTTCGTCCGTATAATGTGCGTTGAAGGCAAGATTTGCTGGTGTTGTCTTTTTCAAGTGTCATCGACTTGTCATCAGTCATCATTGAGAGACCCGCTACAGTGAAAAAGGGAAGATGGTGGTATATTCAAAAATAGTCCTCTTAAGGCGCATTCTTTCTGGCTTCTTCTCGAACTCGCTTTTTGTATTCCACCTTATTTTTCATAAAAAGGTCAAAGGCAGCGCTTTGAGCGGGACTGTTTGGATTTGGATCGTCAAGAAGATCTTGAATTCCCAACAAAATTTGTTTGATACTAATAGCTGGTCTCCATCCCTCTTCTTCGTTCAGAATAGAAAGACAAATTGTTCCCGATGGATACACATTTGGATGAAAGAGAGGAGGGACAAACTTGCCTGACGACCTCAGTGTAGTATGTCACGTTGGAGTTGGATAGTGTGAAACAGAGAGGGGCAGGTAGGAGTGGTGAGGTAAGAAAACGGCCCATGACATGCTCCTTTAATACTAAAGGCAAATAATATCAGATAATGCATACACTTGGGTGGCTTGGAAGGATAGTCCGTAGTGAATTCCATTGAGACCTATATTGACGAAAACATATCAAGATTGCTGCGGGTGAGAAATGCCAAGTTGGGATTTGGTTGGTCGGTGAAAGCTTGGAAACCACAACTACGAGTCTAAAAAATGACGCACCTTGTAAACACCTCCTTCCCAATCAGTGCCCTCCTTTCCTGTCATTTAATATCAATCGATGAAGAAATATGAGTTGAGAGTTCTATGGGTTGGTTTGCATTTTGTAGTCAAGGGTCAAGGCACCGCCAAATTCTTACCAGGAATGCCCGCTTCCCACTTCATCAGATTGCTGGATCCATCCCCGTTGGGCGTAGCTCGCGCGTAGAAACCAAAAGGATGATCTCTTCGCCACATTTTACGCTCCTCGGAAAGTCGTCCTTTTGCAATTCCGCCAGACATGTTTGCTCGCTTTTGTGAATCAACAAGTTGGATTATGAGACCGGAGAAACAAATTGTGAAACAGGTCGTCGTTGCGTTTTGCTGTCTCTCTGGAAAAGATGGACGCACACCTTTGAAACACAGTCAAGCCCATAACCAAAACTTTTCTGTAGTAGGCATCTTTTTCGCCCCCTCGTCGTCAACAACAAAAAATAATAATGTTAGCTTATTTTTTGTTTGAGTCAGCTGCTTTGATTAAAGATCGTCGCAAAATTCTCGTTTCGTCGTGTTCTTTCTGCGTTAACACTGTATCTCTGCAACTAGGTTAAGACCGAGACACTCTAACAAGCTTATCATAACGATTTCTTTGTTGAAAGATGGCGGCCAATAGATTGCGTGAAGCTATGAAAAACCTCCAATCGCAAATGGGCGGAATGGGAGGCGGCGGAGGTGGCGGCAAACGAGGTGGCGGAGGTGCTCAAGCCGCCGCCGCTGCTGCTGCTCGCAGTGTTGGTGCCATTGCCGTCGCTGGTGCATTAGGATACGGAGCCTACAATTCTATTTACACTGTTCAAGGAGGTCACCGTGCTGTTGTTTTTAACCGTGTCGTTGGCATGAAGGAGACTGTATACGGGGAAGGATTGAATTTCAACATACCATGGTTTGAACGACCCATTATTTACGATATTCGAACTCGACCCGTCAACTTGCAAACCTTGACAGGGAGTAAGGATTTGCAGATGGTCACCATTGCCATTCGTGTCTTGCACAAGCCCGATCAACATAAACTGGTTTGGATCTACCGAATGTTAGGACTGCGTTACGACGAACGAGTTTTGCCCAGTATTATGAACGAATGTGCCAAGGCTGTTGTGGCACGTTACAATGCTAACGAGTTGCTCACAAAGCGTGACCAGGTATCCAGGGAGATTTCGATCGATCTTCAGCAACGCGCCAAGAATTTTAATATCATTTTGGAGGATGTGGCCATTACTCACCTTAGCTTCAGTCCAGAATACGCCCGGGCTGTTGAAGCAAAGCAAGTTGGTATGTGAAGGAACGAATCCACTTTCTTTTCTTTGTTTGCTTGTTTATGTTTTGTGCATGTGTGATACTGCTTGAGAGATGGCGGTGTTTTGCCTTTTACTCTTTGACTTACGAAATCCAATCAACACACCACATAATATCGTATGACTACTATACGTATTTAACAGCCCAACAAGATGCCGAACGTGCCAAGTACATTGTGATTGGAGCCCAGCAAGAAAAGAAAACCATCATTACCAAGGCAAAGGGAGAAGCCGAGTCTGCTACTTTGATTGGTACTGCCGTCAAGCGAAATCCTGGATTCATGAAATTGCGTCGTATTGATGCCGCTCGTGATATTGCTGACATTGTGGCTGGAAGTGGAAACAAGGTGTACTTGAATGCCGATTCGTTACTCTTGAACTTGCTAGGAGATTCTGGCGACGACAAATTCGAAAAGTCCGTCAGTCGCAGATGGTAAATAAGATCGGGAAAGAGTGTAGATCAATGAAACGAATCATGTGTGTTGCAGAGGGTGTGCAGAGAGGCGGCATGTGGAGGAAGGTTATCACTTCCTACGACACGCAAGTATTAATGGAAATTGTTGAATGTTGAATTGAATCGGTTGATGTTTGCCCCTTCAGGTGAAGACTCCTAGGTTCATGAAAAATAAAAACTTTGTAGACAATCTAGAATCTATCTAGACTGTATTTGCTAGGTTTGTTTGCATGTTTTTGTTCAACTTCATTCTTCCGAAGATGACTGTCTTCTTCGCGGTGAGAAGTTGCTTATATTTACGCTCCGGAATCATGTTTGTAGCGAGTGCCCGAGAACGATTCACTGGCCAGTATTGAAATTGAATCCCTGTATCGCAATCAATATTTCGCAACTTTGCTGTCCCATCAATGTTGCACTGTATGGTACATAGGAGAACATGGAGGAAGTCATTAGATGGCAGACAAGTACAAATAGTTTGTGACACGTGTTACTCAGTATTCAGTGTGCTAGTATAATACTCCCTTCGCATTAATAGTAGCAGAAGGAAGCTTGCGAGCCTGCAGTATTTGGTCGCACTTTTCTATGAGCATCCCATCAGTTTTCCACGTACCAAGATGCCAAAAAAGTAATTCATCTCATTCAAAGCGAATGTAAATGTAAATCAAACGTCGCGAAATGTCAACTAAAATGTTTCAGTCGCAAGTCGCCAATGTTTATCTCATTTTCTAGGAGGACGACGAGTTGTCCTCACGGCTGGAAAAATGATTCAAAGATGCCTGCTGTCGCATCAGATCTCACCAAAATAAAGGTTCAGAAATGCCTTTCCAGAATCCCAACAGAGCCAGGAACTGTTAGGGGCACAGGAAACTCTATTTTGCCGGTTCTAAGCCGACTACTCCCTTCAAGACGTACTGGTCCGTAGCTGGGAGCGCAGGTATCGCCTTTCTAGAAAAGCAGGTTCATTCCAAAAATGAGCGCTGATGGATGTGAATAAATTCGGAAAAACATCCATTCCGTAAAACGGGTCTGATGCAGAACGCATGACCTTGCAGCAAATAGTACTCTGGCCCTTCAAGTAGGAGCATCGCGCTTTGAATTTTGAACGAAAAAATTGGCAATCGACTGTGTCATCGTAGCGCGGAATAGCTTTGCGGGGACTAGCATCAGCTCAAGTTGAGATGCTGTAAAACGGTATCAAAGTGCATCTTTATTAGATGTTAAAAAGTCCTTCCTCTTTGTTGCAGAAAACATGTCTATATAGGCTGACCGATCATAATTATAAATACAGAAGTAATAATATCCAACCACTTGGAGTTAAATAATACTGTGTGCTGCAGATGAGTGTAATTACTGCGTCTTCTCCTTGTCGTCAGCCTTCTTGGGCGTCGGTAGTAGCGTCAAAATAATGTATGCTCCAACACTCAAAATGTGGCCAAAAAAGTAATGACTCTTCCAGTTCGCAACTGCAGCTTCATATTGAAGAATGATAAAGGCTGATACCATGTATTCGACAAAAAATGATGTCAAAAACATGCAAAAAATTCCATAGGGACTCCATCTCTCGGAAGAAAAGTAAGGTGAAATCTTTTTTTTTGCCACGCGCTCACACATGGTCAAAATCGGAACTGACAAGAAGAAGAGATAGTAGCCTGCATGGAAATTAAGATGGTGAGCACGACAGTAGCACTATAGGTGAACAGGCAAATTCGAGGAGACGAGACACATGGCAACACAGGACAGAGCACCTTCCCTCGCGAGCAAAGTCTCGTAGCCATTAAACAATACAAGTCAAATCAATGAGCCTGCTTACCCGGGTAGAATCCGTGCCAGAAAGCGCTCAATCCATAGACAGCCATGAGATTTCCATTTGTTCGAATGTAAACATACTTGGTCAACCAAGCGGAGGTCTTCTTATTCCAATCGCGGCTCAAAGAGGATAGACTAGGGGCCGTCTCGAAGTCAACAATACTAACATTGTTAGAATTTCCCCATCCTTTCGGATTTCCTTTGTCATCGAATCCCTCGAATCCAGCATACCAAATGTTGTTGGCCCCCTCTGCGTTGGTCCAGGCAAAGTAGTACTTTTCACGGACCGCAAAGAGCGCGATCCACATGTAGGCGTACCTGTAAAGCCACGGTTTTTCCAAAAAATATTCCTGCACCAAGACCGGTGGGTTACCTTGGGGATCAATGGGATCCAAAAGAGGAAACATGCCTCCCATTACCACAAAGAGACCCATGCAGACAAGACTTTTGAGAAAAGGGATGAGAGTTGGCATGACGTTGCTTGGGATTTTACCCTTGGGGGATCCGTCCTCATTGTAGAGCAGAGTTCCTTCCACAGCATTGCGGTAGGTTGCATATTCGTAGGCAGGCCCTGCAAGAATGTTTGAAAAGGAAAAGCAATACCCAAGGTATTCAATCAGCCCTGGAACCTCTTTTAACGCAAATTTCTCACACTTTTTGGCAGCACGATTTTCAGATCCCTTTGCCAATAAATCTCCGTCGTGCAAGTTCCAAGCCTTTCGCGGCGCATAATGAATCATGAAATGTGAGTTCAGTGGGCAATTTGGGTCAACACTCGTACCACAAACCACAATACACAGTGTCAGTTACTTTTAGCTGCGCGTTGACGTACCATCATGTATAATTTTTGGGTCAGAACCATTTGAGCACTAGTAAAGTCCAGATCCCAGCCCAAGTAATTGATGTACTGGCGGTGTAAATGACCGAGGGTCATGTAGGACATAACAAATACGGGAACAGCAATTTGTAATTTGTTGCGGGGGACGATGAAAAACATGAGGTAGACAACCAGAGAAGTGATCAACTGGTGAATCCATTGGACTCCAATAGTAAATTGCAGCAGAAACGCTCCGAGAAAGAAGGAGAAGACGTGGCGGGCTCTGCCAAAAGGCATTATATTGAGAAGCATTCCCAATGGGTAGCAAAGCAAAAGTCCCAGAACATAAGTTAGCGTTTCAACGTCAAAGCCGACGGCTTCGGACATGGAAAGGACAATGTCATCCACGAAATTAGGCACTATCCATTCGAAAGAAAAAAGAAACGAAAATAAGGTTTGGAATGCGCTACTGGAATAACTTTGATTCATTTTGACGCAAACAATAAAAACAACGTACCAAGGACGACAGTGGGTTCAAAAACCTGTCCGAGAGCATAAATGTGTTCGAGACTCTTGTCGAGAAAGTTTGTCACTGCAACAGGAAGCTCCATGGTTGACAGTTTACAGCTATGAATAGAATTTAAAAAATTAGCAATTGCCGAGGAAGGCGCGAGTGATCTACAGTATTTTTTAGTAAGTCAGTACTGTAGTAGAATGATGTCGGGCTTGGCAAAGCATCTATGAAGTGGAAACAGAGTGCGTAGCTTGCTACTTTTTAGTAGTAGTAAAGCATCTCATTCACAAGGATTTGGGATGAGAAAGATGAGAAAGGGTGAGGCGGTGACGTTCGTTGTTGCTATTGATCCGGATCCGCGTGTCACTTGATTACTCTTAACTCCAGTAAAACTCATGACAGAAATCAATCCCGCTCGCATGTTACTGTACGGTACCTTTTTTGCGGAAAGAACGATTTGGGGTTTTAACTTTTAGAGTAGTAGACTACCTGGTAACTTCTTATTTATTTTTGTAGATTTTAGAGTCTACTAGCTAGCTAGAGTAGAGTAACAGGTACTAGTAGCTAGTACTAGTACCTGGTAGTAGTACTCCTAGCGAAAACTGTTGAGTACTCTGTAGTGAGTAAAAATAATCCCAGGAGTAGATGCAGTAAATGGAATGTACAGTACTACTCGATCGATTACTACTAGTAGGCTAGTATGTGCCTTCGAACATCAGGAATTTGGCTAGCCGGCACCATTACTAAGCGAGCATGAGCATGAGCTTAAGCTTTGAAAGTCAATACATCATCACAGCCATTGCCGTTGTTGCCTTCACCTTTTTTCATCCCTTGATCCTCAAGTTAATTGGAGTGCACATAATGAGTCGAAGAAGTTTAGAGATACCTCTCTTTCGGCCCGAGTTGCATTTCACCCGAAAGCAACTACCCGATGAAAAAGGATTTCCCCAATTCATTTTGCTGGGAGATGACATCATTGCTCATGTTTTATCTTTTGTCGCAGATGCTCCTTTTGAGAATGCGTCGGGTCTAGACCCCAACTTTGTCTCAACTTTGACGCATTCTTTGCCCTTTGTTAACAAACTTTTTCGGCGGTTACTACAACGTGATGAATTTTGGAAAGATGCCTTGATTCGTCGTGTATTGGCAGAACCATCGCTCTGGTACCAAGGTCTGGTAGCACTTCACGATGAGCCTGGTCATATTCCCAAGGATATCGAAGCAGCACATCTGATTGAAGAAGTAAAGACCAAGCTAACGGGTGTTAGCTATAAAGAAATATATCGCCGTGTGCTCAATGAGAAGATCCGATTCTCAGGTCCCATATTCTACATGGGACAGTCTATTACATTGGGACAGCCCTATGGCTTGCACCTCTTTGAACCAAGATATCGGCGCCTCATTGCGCTAGTAATGAGAGACTTTCCAGCTTCAGCCAAGCAGGGTGGTCCCATTGAGATTGTGGGAGGACAAGCACCGCCCATGTTTATCCATGCCAATGTGCATCCTTTATCGAGGGGATCGCCAGCTGTTCTCTGCCAAGTCATTCGCTGTGGTATAAATCCACGGGATGGCAGAGCCGACGTCTTTTTGTTGCCCACTGCCTATGTGACGATGGAGCGGATTTGGGAGCAGCCGAGAAGTGGGCATTTGTACCTTGGGACGTGCGCGAGAGTCGGCAAGCATGTTTCTGAAGATTTGGCCAGAGCTTTGCCATAGCAAATTTTATATGGCTGTATGCCATCAATAGATAGACAGAAAGAGACGGCGGTCAAAAATTGTCGCTGTGAGAGTAATTGAAATTGTTTAAATTTAAGTCTATTGGTTCCCACCACGCCATGCCCGGAGATGCATTCCTTATGCACTCATAAATCACATTGAATACACATAATACACAAGTGAACAAATACAATACCAATTTTTTGCTACCACACGCAATATTTGATAGGCCTAACTGTTATTGAGTACTTTGACATCTCGTGTTCATGTAGTCTCCATTTTTTTATAACATTGGTGTACCGAAAGACTTTTATGGGCCAGATATGGCCCTCCTGTCGTGAGAGGGACACCATAATGACTAGATTATTTTGACAGAAGTTCTGGCAGAAGCCCGTTGGTCGTTTCCGATGCATCATAAGCATTGGCCCTTTGATTCTTCTCCACAGCGCCAAAGTCAGACTTCAAAATATCAACAAGTGCTGGAATCAGATATTTCTCTTCCAGGGGAATTCCAGTCTTGATGGGATCAAGAGAAAGGTGAGAATCCTCTCCGATTTGTCCGCCTACAAAGATGTTGCACCCGGGGACTGCAAGTTTCTTCCCGTTAACTTCCTTTCGTGCTGGGGCCCCCATGATGCCAATATCGGCGCACTGCACCTGGCCACAGCTATTAGGACAACCAGTCCAATGAATTCGAATTGGTTTGTCAACAGTTACAAGTTCCTCAAGCTTCTTAGCGAGTGCCTCGGCGTTGGACTTTGTCTCAATCAGCGCCAAGCCACAAAATTGTGCACCAGTGCAGCTCACAACATTTCCTTCAATAAAACCAGGGTTGACCTTGAGGCGACTCTCCCCGTTCAAACAGTCCTCCTTTAAAAGATTCTCAACGACAGACTCGTTCACATTAGGCAAAATGATGTTTTGCTCTACAGTCAAACGAACCTCTTCGCCAGAATATTTTTCGGCAAGATCCGCAATTTCGCGGCACTCCTTGAAACTCAAACGACCAGCAGGTACAAGGATGCCGATGCGAACCTTGCCATCTTGGGGTTGCTTATGGATGCCCACGAGTTCGCGGCGTTTGAATGTGTCATTAGGCGTAGGTTGGGTATTTTCTACCTTGACACCACGGTCATAGCTCTCAATTTCAGCAATCACAGCTTTTTTAAAGCCTTCGACGCCATATTTCTCCACAAGCCACATGAGACGAGCCTGTTGGCGGTTCTTTCTGTCACTTTTGTCACGGAATAGACGCAAAATGGCTTCCGAGAGAGTCACCACGGATTCACGATCGGCAGGGATCCACATGTTGGCATCAATGGCATGAGCAACGCGTTTGATTGACATGTATCCGCCAAGAACAACGTTGAACCCCATTTCTCCGGTTTTTTTATGAGCGACAGACTGGAGACCAATATCGTCTAAAGTAACAAAAGCAAATGATCATGTTAGAAGTTGAACAATCCTTTGCAGAGCGTAGGCAATGGCAGAAATGCTTACTGATATGTGTGTGGGCATAGTCGTCGCGAGATCCTGAAATAGCAATATTGAATTTACGAGGTAGATTCCCCCAGACAGGATTTCCTCGCGTTCCAGTGACAGGATCCAAGCAAATCAAGTCATTCAGAGCATTGCACAACTCTCGAGTGTCGACCATTTCTTGATCGTCAATTCCAGCCAGGGGGCTTCCCACAATGTTGCGTACATTGTCGAGCGCCGACTGGAATGATGTCTGGTTTCGTGCATGCAATCCATCGATAATTGCTGAAGCATCTTCCAATTTGACACCACGAAGCTGAATATTCTGCCGAGTTGTAATGTCCACAACCCCTTTTTCGGCACCATATGGTTCAACGCCTATGGGAGGTTGGAAAAGTGGCGAATATTCGTCAGAAACGAGGAATTACCAGCTACACTCTTTCGGCTTGTGTTTGTACTTACAGTCGGCATAAAATCGGAGATGATCCGACTTGATAATACCATTTGGAACTCTTAGACGCATCATGAATTGTCCAGGCGTGCGCTTTCCTCTGTGGAGCATACCCACATATTTCAGGCGGGTATCTAGATCTGCTTTTTCAACTTCTTCCCACGTCATTTCTCCCTCTCTAATTTTACGAGCATAGTCATAGACGTCAACAAAAGCAGCACAGCCGTCCTTCTCTAGCTTGATCTTTTCGATCGCATTTCCATTCTTGGCTCGTTCAATGGTTTCTTCGGGAAGAAAGTGAGCACCCAACGGCTTCTCGACTTCGGGTTCTGCGGCGACGGAGAGACGTGTGGTGAACATGGCGCCAGTATTGGGGATGAAACCGTGAACAGTGTTGCTAGAAAGGGTGGCAACAACTGCAATAAATGCGAGGTAAGTGGATCCAACAAAATAAGGCATGGTTGAGGTAATCATCTATCTTTTGTCAAGAAATCAAAATGTGACGAGAATTTAGATTTTGAGGTTCGTCAAAAATGAGTTGACGTCATCGGTTCGACATGCTACCTGGTACTGGTACTTTTTCCGCAGCCTAAAAGAAGGTCCCACCGGAAAATCGCAAAGGACGGGAAGCAGATGAATGCGTGTTCCTCGTTAGAGATAAGGTTGATCCAATACTCCGGAAGAATTGCATCTTTTCCGGGACTTTACATCATGTGCCTTGAATTCAGCGTTAGGACCTCAACCAAACAAGTGCGAAGAGAATTCTTTGTCTCTCATAGTCTAGTCGTCCAGTAAACCCTACCAGCTACTCGAGTACTCTACGGTTTTTTCAAAGAACGAGTAGACTACTAGCTAGCTAGAGGTAGTACGAAGTTGAAGATGCGAGCTGCACTGTTTTCATTGTTGACTGGCCTCGTACTTGGAATTGTAGCTACTGCTTGTAGTAGTTCGTGCCACCTTCTGCTTTTCGACAAACAATGTTTGCTGTTGAGCGGTTGCACTCTTCGTAATGATAAAGGCAAAAAAAATACTCCGAATTCTTAGAAGCGACAGCAAAAACACATCACATGATACTCACATGATGGTTTTTTAGTAGTGGGATTCTTTCAATCATAATCGGAGTCGGCGAGGCTACACATGCGACTGCTACTGGCCGAGATGAAGTTCCTGTTCCACCCTAAAAATCGTTTTTAACAAGAAGAGCAATCAGTGCTGCTATGTACAAGCAATGTGCTGCTTTCTGCTGCTGCTGTTCTTGATGATGATACGCATTATAGAGATAACGACGAAACGCTACAGTAATACCAGTACTACTGGGGCTAAGCTCGTTCGGCGATCCGAGCCACCATGAAACCAGATCGCTTGTATGTTCAAGCTACTTTCTTTATGTATAGTAGATGACTGGTGCTACTTGAGAATGCTGCCGAAATATCAACAGTAAAAGCAACGTCTGCTAGCTCCACGTACGAGCATGCTTTCGAACGGCTTGGCGTCCCTGTGACTTGGTGCACAAATCGAGTAATCAGCTGCCCAATTCTCTCAAGAGAAGGTGCACCCAAGAGATACTTATTTATACTTCTAAACAAAGAGGCAATATTCGTGCAACCCCACAGTAAGAGCTATCAAAACTGTCCTGTTAACTACTCCAACGCAGAAAGGTACTTGCGGAGTTGCGACTACTAGAAGAACATAATTGAGTACTCCAGTGACCTGTTTTTCTTCCTACTCCTGGTAGTGGAGTTGTAGCTACCTATTTATTGCTTCTATGAGGTATAGTAACTATTCTTACACTTCAAGTAGTAGTAGTCTAGTGCAGATAATGGGCAACACTCCATCTCTAGACTAGCTACTACTAGTACGTAGTAGACTTGAAAACCTGGAGGCTTTGATTCAGTCGGAGATGGACTCAAATACTCCCCATATTGATATCTCGCCAGGCTCGCTGCGACCCAGAGTTAGTGCTGCTATTTCTTTTAGATGTTTTTCTTCGGTGTTTTGCAATTGGTGCTATTTTACGGTTTGGCCGTTTAGGCAAAAGTCCTAAGTAAGCTCACATTTTGAACTGCTTTCATCCGAAACAACTCCTGCCTCACACAACCAACGATATCTCTCCCCCGAAGAAAAAGCCAACAACACTATTAATTATTACTGTATTTCATTATTATTATTTGTTTGTTTTCAACGACGAAAACTGCAGTGAAATCATTCCTCAATCTTCTGTTGGTTCATTATTCTTCCTTTCTTACTAACATAGCAACTACAGTTCTCGACAAAAAACAGAAACGCGTTTGTTTCCTTTATTGTGCCTAAGATAACTTGATTCTCCTGCAGAAACGACAGGCAACGGTGGAGTAGACTTGAAGGATGTTTTCGCGACAAATTGGTCCAAACAGTGGGGCAACCACTACGACAAACGGCAATCCGCGTCGTGCTTTCGGGCGGGTAAGTCATGTGAAGTATTTTAGTGTTGGATTGTTGGTGTAGGAGCATTGTAACTTGGGACTTGGGCAGTCTTGCCTTCTTCATATTCAGTTTATGCTTTGTGCATCATTGCTGTTGAGCCGTTACTTTCCCATTCATAACGACAAGCTCGCACTTGTTAACCAAGTCTTCCGCCTTTTCTCATCCTCTCGCGAAAACACCACCCACGCAAACACATTACACAGGATGTGACGAATGCCACTCGTAATGTGACTGCGGCAGGAAAGTCACGTACCCATGGAGGAGTCGAAAAACAACAGCGAAAAATCCATCAAGCTGATGTGGAACCATCCAGCAACAATCACGTCACTGTTCAACAGCCTTTCTATGCGCAGCCTCGTGCTCAACTGTCAATTGCGGAAGAACGCGAACCGATGGCAGTTTGTCGACCCTCTATGACAGGTGCGACCAACAGCTATCAATACACGGGGCAAATCGACAACATTGATGAACGAGACACGGACGACCCGCTTTGTGCCACCGAGTATGTCCACGATATGTACTCTCTCTTTCGAGAGAAGGAGCCAACAACCTCCGTTCGTCCAGTGTTTATGGAAAGCCAACCTCACATTAATGAGCGCATGCGCTCCATCCTTGTCGATTGGCTGGTTGAAGTTCATCTGAAGTTCAAACTTGTGCCAGAAACGCTGTACTTGACTGTCAACCTCATTGATCGCTATCTGGAACGGGATGAAGTGTCCAGACCAAAACTGCAGCTCGTGGGTGTGACATCACTATTGATTGCTTCTAAATACGAAGAGATCTACCCACCAGAGCTTCGTGACCTGGTTTATATCTGCGACCGAGCCTACACTCGTAACGATGTAAGTTGTTAGAACCGTTGTTGCTTTTGATACTTTTTGCAACTCTGTGACTCCATCTGTGGACTGCAGCAAAAACAGATCACCCACATTTTTGCTTCCTTTGAATCCCTCTGCAATCACCCCCACATCCAGATCATCAACATGGAAGAAACGATTCTCAAGACTCTGGAGTATCAAATTACTATTCCTAGTGCTCACGCCTTTCTCGTACGTTACCTGAAAGCCGCCCACGCCGATAAAAAGATCGTACAACTTTCGTGTTACATTCTCGATGGAACTCTGCAGAGCTACCAATTGCTCCACTATCTTCCAAGTCAGCTTGCGGCTGCCGCCGTCTTTATTGCTCGACGATCAGTTGGTCGCAACTCGTGGAGCCCGACGCTTCTCAAGTATGCAGAATACTGCGAAGAGGAAGTCATTCCCGTCGCAAAGGCAATTCTTGCTGAAAAGTCCTCCACATCTCCTGAACTCCGTGCTGTCAACAAGAAGTACACGAGTAGTCGCTACGGTGGAGTTGCCAGTACTGTGCTTCAGTCGGACTTCTAGATCAACCAACAACGTGTTTGATCGCTTCGATGAGCCTGGGATGTAAGCTCAGCCGACTTCCACGTGAGTGCGGTCGCACACTTTAAAGCACTTTTGGAAAGTGAAAGCACATCGATTGACTCCTTTTCACGCACTTGACAACAAGAATTACACTTTCAGCGCAAGGGTTAACGAAGTGGAACTTAGTTGAGTTTCATATCACGTTGAGAACAACTACAGTAGTCAATCAAAAGTGATTATTTCGCCTCCGACTCAACTACTTTTTTCAGACACTCGCACTCACCTCATTACATTTTCATATAAAACGGCTGAGTTGATTATGCGAACACTTTAATCGCCATTAGAAAGCACGTAGTAATACTGGTAGGAAGGAAGGAGAGCTAGACTACTTTAACGTTGCGTTCGTTGTAGCCAGCCTTCGTGTCGCCTTCATTTCGACGGACGAAGAGGCTTTGCGGGGAGGAATAAATGCCTAAAAAAATTTTGGGTTGAAATACGAAGTAGCTGTGCGGGAAGGAACAAATGCCTCAACACGTTTTTTGGTTGAAAAAAGGGGAAGGTTAAAAAGCCACTCTACGCAATCGACGAGCACCGCTTTCTAAACCTTTAAGTTCATTCAATAAAGCTACAATAGAAAACAGTTTGTTCAAGAGTACTCTTTACGGCCCTTGCTACAGGGCGTCGTTAATTTCACGAGAAAACAAACAAAGGCAAGCGCACAAACAAAGGCAGCCAACCGGGCTCATTACCAAACCACGCCGACCCCATCCACTTCGTGAAACTCCTTCTTGAGGATGGCTGAGAACGTCGGCCAAGTGTTTTCCTGAATCACTTCGTCATTGGTCAACGTCTTCCCAAGACCTGTTGGCACACCATCCGATCCTAGCGTGAATTGTCCTAACAAAGGGGTATTTCCGGAGATTTCAAACCCTTCGAGATATTCATCCAAGTTTTCGCTTGGCACCAACATGTGCTTGAGAGGAAGCCAACCCCACTTCTGGTCTTGGTCGAATCCTGTATGAATAGGGAAGCGCAAGTGCGGGAATTGGGGGCAAACAAAGGGCATACCAGTGGAGAAATCGAAAAGATCCAAATCCGGTATGATGTCTTCGACGAGGTTAATGTAGTTCACGTCATCGGCTCCTTCCTGTGACACAAGAATATTGGCCTTAGACAAATTCAAAGCTTCAGAAAGGGCCATCTTGGCTTTTTCAGCATCCTTCGTTGCCAGGGTGGGGTCCAAATGGTAAAATTTAAATCCAGCCTTAGAGCAAGCGAATTGCAGCACCATCTATTAAAATTGAATCACAGGTATATTTTAAGTGGTGAGAACAAAGAAGCACGAAAACAACTTCATTTGCACAATTAACACACAGCTCCTGTCTTCACACATCACATATCAATTGTCGATGAAGAGATTCTATACTGACCGTCTCAGAGAAGTGCTTAGGTAGGTAGCACAAGAGCGAATCACCTGGACGCAATCCATTTTCGAGGAAACCAATGGCCAGAGCCTCTGAGTAGTAATCAACGTGATTCATACTCCATTTACGATTTTTGTGCTCATAGCGCACCACATCTACGTGCGGGTTCTCCTTCGTAAGAGCGCTCAGCACGTTTCCAGCGCTCGCCGAGAAGCAACGAGTTGCCACCAACGACGATGTTCCTGCTGAGACTTGCCCGGAAATAGCAGGCGCGGCGCATCGTGAAGCAGCTGTGCGGACACTCTTGAATAAAGCAGATCTCATCCTTCGCTACAGGATGGTAATATGGTGTAACCTAAACCGGTGAGTGGTACTGTAGTGAGTACACACTGCCCTGTATCCGTGTGAAAATTAAAAGTGGAGAGGGGAGAAAAGAGGGTGTTCAGTTATTTAGTTGCCTGTTGTTGTTGTCCATCCGCAAATCTTGCTGTGTTCACTTGCTGCTGGGGAGTCGCACTGAGTAGTGAAATTTATTCCCAGTAGCGTTAAGGATAAGCCTGGAGAATCTTTTCTGTGATGTCGACGCACCGTTTTCTCTGGTTTTTTATCTCTCTTCGTTTCCGGTCTCGAAGCGACGAACAAGTACCAGTACTCCTACGCAGTAATAAAGTAGTATTGATACCTGGTACACGGAGTACATAATAATAATATTAATATGGAATGAATACTACGACGTACTGTAATACAGTAAAGAATAATAATATCCTTCTGACCCGAGGAAGACATGGTCAGCCCCGACTGTGAAATTTTCATTAATTCAAAAGTAAAAGTTTTACTCCTCAGTATTGATTTGTTGTCTCATTTTTTACAAACGATAGAGCATCAAGTGTATACACTGTATTAAAATATTAGCCCGTATTCCAAAATGAGATTATCTCTGGGCAAAGCCTCTCGAGCGCAACTCAGCCGAGTAACGTCAAGTGCTCGGTCCATGTCCTCTACAGCAAGTGTTTGGGTGGACAAAAACACTAGAGTGATCTGCCAAGGATTTACTGGAAAGCAGGTACGTGGGTTGATTACACTTAGGGCGTCTTGCTTAGTTTCCGTGCATCCAGAATTTCTCCATCTTCTGCTGTTTAAACTCTAACCAACCATTACCGACGCCGATTTTCAACCTGCTAAAATAAAAATGACACAAATCTTCATCAATACACAGGGTACATTCCATTCGACACAAGCAATCGAATATGGTACGAAGATGGTTGGCGGCGTCACTCCCAAAAAGGGAGGGCAGACTCACCTTGGATTGCCTGTTTTCAATACCGTTCAAGAAGCCGTAGATAATGTCAAGCCTGATGCTTCCGTCATTTACGTACCTCCACCATTCTGTGCTGCTGCTATTATGGATGCCATTGAGGCCGAAATTCCATTGGTTGTTGCTATTACAGAGGGAATTCCTCAAAAAGATATGGCCATGGTCAAACACGCGCTTCGTAGTCAGTCGGCAACCCGCTTAATTGGACCCAATTGTCCAGGAATTATCAAACCTGGCGAATGCAAGATCGGCATCATGCCTGGATATATCCACTCAAAAGGAAAAATTGGAGTCGTTTCGCGTTCAGGAACTTTGACATACGAAGCCGTACATCAGACAACCGTCGCCGGCCTGGGGCAATCCACCTGTGTTGGAATTGGAGGAGACCCGTTCAATGGCACCAACTTTATTGATTGTCTCGAACGGTTCACCATGGATCCAGAAACAGAGGGAATTATCATGATTGGTGAAATTGGAGGAACTGCCGAGGAAGAAGCTGCTGCTTGGCTTAAGGAGCATGGTGACCCCAAGAAGCCTGTTGTTGGATTTATTGCAGGCATGACTGCTCCTCCGGGACGACGCATGGGTAAGCAAAATCAAAATCATATCGACAATTTGTTTATCTATGTTCTATGTAATTCCATTTCAATTGATTCCATCTCATATTCTCTTTTTATCGGTACAGGTCATGCTGGAGCCATTGTTGCTGGAGGTCAAGGAGGTGCTGCTGAGAAGTTTGCTGCTCTGGAGGATGCAGGAGTTCACATCTCAAGATCTCCTGCACGCTTGGGTGCTACGATGCTAGAGGCCATGGGTTTGACCCCGCAATAGATCTTGCATCTTTGTTATATGAGATATAATAAAAAGTACACGATTAGCAAACTACACTGTGAAAGGCAGTTTGTCGGCAATGGAACTATGTCAACAACGTAGTATAGTTTGTACGAGCCAAACTGCGCAACTCGAAAATTGCATTGTAATAACTTGTTGAAGCGCTGGCAGCAAATTTACGTTGGCAAACACATATTTTTTGATGTTCTCTGCTAGCAAATCTGGAAATTTTCCAGCCTTCTCGTTGCGATCGATATTTTAATTCAATGTAGACTCAAATAAAGAAAGAGAGCAATGTACAAAACACTGTGCGCCAATCAATAACAGCATTGCTTCATTCAGATTTTCAAAACACCGATGCTGGCTTGTCCACCGGTGATCACAGCAGCGTGGGAATTCCGATGCAGTATCCCAACCTGGTGGGTGAAGTTTGCCCAAACGAGTAAGTTGCCACCAGTTCGAAAATGGTATTTGTTTGTCGTTTACTGTTTTTGTCGTTCTACTATGTTTTTTGGCGCCATTATTAGGAGGAACACCAACTTAATCAGATGGCAGGTCCCCTTCCCTGTCAGATGGCTTTTTGCTTGAAAATGGCCTGATCCAGCCTTTTTTGCACGCAAATGATCAGCCTGTGTGCAAGGGATGCAGACGCATCGATGGTGTTGAATTTTCCAGCTGACCACCAGCATTGGGAGTTGCCAGATCAGGTCTTGTTTGCCACACAAGTGGTGCTCAAGATTATGAGACTAGTAGCTGCTACCTGTTCTGCAGAAACAACAACTGGCTTGTGCATAAAACAGGTCTTCCAATGGGCAAGCAGCACGCACGTTAGGATGTATAATGTGACAGCGACTTTTATGGTGTGACAATCAATCACTTTTCATGGGCAAAAATAATGTCCCATCATGAGAAATATGAGTGGCCCAGAGATCCAGGATCACACTTGAGGGACACCGCATGCAAAAGGAAAATTCTGTCGCATAAGAAGAAAAGCTTGTCGTGTTTGGAAGAGGTTTTTCTGCCATTAATTATCATTCAAAGATTGTTCGATTACTAGCGAAGGTTAAACAATCGATTATGCCAGTGGCAAACCGAAAACCTATTCTTTCGTTGAATTGAATCATGCCAACACTATCACTAGAAAAATGGTGTTTGAATTCAAGGGATCAATCACAATGGCACTTGAAGGGCACCTTTGGTACCCAGAGGTTTGGGTGCCAACACAACGGAAAAGTCCGGATCATATCCATATACCTATTTCAGATGGCACCATGCACCCTATACTTTTGAAATAACAGTTGAAGGATGCAGGAGATTGGAAATCGCTTTGTTGATATTACTCATTTTCCAATGCCCGGTGAGTTTGTCGATCCACCTTTCTCAATGCTCTTTCCAAAACAGATCTGATCCGTCATATGATCAAAGTGGTTCATAGCCTATAAATAGTTAGTTCTAAAATCTACTGGTAATCTGGAAATAATTCGTCTTTGCAAAACTACTGGCTTTAAGTACAAAAATGAAATTTTCCAGTTGAGTGATTGTTGACAAAACCAAATTTGGTAATTTTACAATGAAAGCAGCAACCATTTCTTAATAACATGACAGCAAACATAAAGGCATCTAGCAGCAATAGCAAAGGCACTTTTTGAATAACTCATTATCTTTGTGTGTATGAGTCTGGGTGTGAAGCGCCAAATTATTATCAAATATAGATTGGCACGAAACCAAAACGAATTTATTTTGAATTGAATATGTTATGGTACATGTGAAATCGATTTTTTTCGATAACAGTACACTCAATACCTTTATTATTAGATTTAGGTAGAACGCTCTGTACAAATAATTATTCTAAAATGTTTAAGATATCTGAAAGCTCAAGGATTTATCCGGATTGCATGTATATCAAAGCAAGTCTTTGTCAACCTATTAATGAATGTAATAAAATTCCCTGAGATGAGTAAATTTTAGAATAAATCAACGGGAGATGAATTTTCCAGTAGAGTGATTGTTGACAAAACCAAATTTGGAAATTTTACAATGAAAGCAGCAACCATTTCTCAACAACATGACAGCAAACATTAAGGCATCTAGCAACCATAGCAAAGGCACTTTTTGAATAACTCATTTGATCTTGGTATCTTTGTGCGTATGAGTCTGGGTGTGAAGCGCCAAATTATTATCAAATAGATTGGCACGAAACGAAAACAAATTTATGTTGAATTGAATATGTTATGGTACATGTGAAATTAAATTTTTTGGATAGCAGTACACTCAATACCTTTATTATTAGAGTAAGGTACAACACTCTGTACAAATAATCATTCTAAAATGTTTAAGATATCTTAAAGCTCAAGGATTTATCGTGATTGCATGTATAGCAAAGCAAGTCTTTGTCCACCTATTAAAGAATGTGATAAAATTCCCTGAGATAAGCAAATTTTAAAATAAATCAACGGAAGATGAAGTTTGATGAGCATGTCCTCAAGGGTTAGCATTCGGATTGAAACAGAGGAAAAGCAAGAAAATTAGAGCAATTGATGAAGTAATAAAATAGCAGAGTAATTGAACTGCTGCAATGATATTTAGTTTTGTACAGTACCTATTCAGAATCAAGAACGCTCTTTGGCTGAGAATTAATTTCAATTTTTTTACCGCCATATTTTCAAATTATTTTCTTTATAAGAATTATTTGCAAAAGCAAGAGCCTATTATTAAGCGTCTTTGGCTCGACAAGGGATGATAGCATTAGAAGTTACTAAGTATGTGCCCGTTACCCTGTCTGATTTAGACTACCAATTATCAATCAGAAAGATTTATTGGCATCATTATGTCTTCAGCTACAGCTTCTCAATGATTATTTTTCATAAATATGCATACTTTTGTACACAATCCTCACCGTGTACTCCAAGTAATCGCTTTTTTGCAAAAGTCTGTGATCGCCTTGTGTAAAACCTTTGGAAATTTGTAAACTTTTGGATGCGACCACATCGTAAGATGCATGAATGAATGATTTTGCTATGAGCCAATCATTTATGAAGAAGTGTTGGAGATATGGTTGAAGTCTTAACCTTCTTTAGCGATATCAAATGCAATTCAATATTTCGGAGAAATTTCACATTAGATTATAGTCTTAAAATTAGCTGATTAAAGGCTGTCACGATGCTAGGAATGAATTTCCAGAATCGTAAGGAGGAACATAGCTATGGCTCATGGTAGACCAGCCTTCGAGCGTATTAGTATTTTTTGTACACGCGGAACTGAACTGGGCTAGCATGGCGTGGTATTAAGACGGAATTAGCCGAGTGTTTCACCGAACTGCATGGCTTTGAGTGAGCATCTTTGAAGGCTATTCAATTATTGTTAACTAAGCCGGTACACTATGAGTTGTTGCACAGCAGCCGAAGATTGCATTGTCCTCTGCTTGGATCTTTAAGGGAGGCTTGGTAGATGGCGGCTCCGAGCCTTACCCTCCTGAAACTGTGAAGAAGACCGCTTTTGGTAATTAATTTTTAGGGTCATTTGGAGCGTGTTGGCAAAGTGGTAAAGAGCAATCGTGCTGGATGCAATGGTTTTTGCTTGCAGGCAGCCCCCAATGGCTTGCTTGAGCCACGCACGAGGCGAGAACAGAAAACCCTCGTCTCTAATCGGAGGTAGAAAAACATGCGTTTTTTTTGGCATCATACTGCCCGCATGGTCAAAAGTCCTAAGCCAGCAACAGGCAGGGCTGGCTGCAGCTCCACGACTACTGCCTGCACAAGCAAGCACAGGGAGGGTCTAAGACCTGGATGCTGCTGCTGAGTGGGCCAAGAAGGGGGACACAATCCAGTTGTTGGGAGAATTTTGTTCTTCTCCTAATTTGCCAGTTTTCTTAGACTCTTTCAATACCGGGGTACCCTAACCCCCCCTAGCAATTTGCCTGGGGGTGCTTTGTTTTATACAACCAACCTGTTATGGTAACGTTACTTTTCTTTAGTTCCCTGAAATTCAGCAGCAAGGTGTACCGCAAAACTGGAATGATTTTTACGGGGATTACGACGCCACTAGTTTCGTGTCACGACCTGAATGGCTTTTTACTGGCGCTGCTCGGGCAGTAGTAGTAGCATGCGGTCGTTGACTCCCAGAAAACAGTCTCTGTAAGCAAAACTACCAATACGAGCACACACTGGCTGCCGCATAGTTATTTTATTAGAATGCACAGTGCTGTTCTATACTATACTTAAAACAAGACTAGAAGTTATTTGGAAACAGAAAAACATGTTTTGCACGAGCGCAAAAAACCTCGTGCTGGTGTTTGGAAACATGATAGTGCGTGCGTTGAACTTGTCCCCTAGCTATTTAACCCATGGTCTCGATATCGATTTCATATGGCTCGACGTTGACAACCAAGGGAAATTCCAAGGATGCAGTGTTGACAATTCGAATAACATTTCCGGCACCAGGAGTAGCGATAACTGTAAATAGCGGGCGCTCCAAACCATCCTCGGTGTAGAGATCAATGGTGTGCTTGACGGCATTAGGACCTTGAACAAGTTCGACCAAAGCGTTTAAAGGACGTCCATCTGTCTTCAATATAACCTTGGCACTCAAGACAGAGGCGTCTAGAGGGTAAGTAATAATTGCTCCTCCTTGAAGAAGCTTCTCGGACGGCATATCGTAGATGGACTCGGGAATGGGCATGAGTCCTGATGTACCCATCTCGTTGGCTCCTCCAACAGCAGCAACAACTGGAAACTCCAAGTCGCCAATGTTGCGAATAAAGAGAGTCGAGTCGCCGCCAGGGTTTTCAATCACAGCCTTGAAGGGACGATATTTACCTTTTCCGCTCTTGACTTCCATTCTGAGAGGCGTGTTGTCTGGTCCTTGGCACAGATCAATCTGACAATGCAAAAGACGACCCTCCTTTCGCATGGTTGCGTCACTACTCAAAAGAGTAATATCGTCACCAGTGATAGAGACCAAAAGACGTTCAACATTCTTGAACGACCATGTTCTTAAGGCCCCTCCCTGTACTCTGACGGGCTGCAACGTCTCAACGTTGGGGGCAAAGACATTGTCATCATCGGGAGCAAATCCAGATCCAGCGCCTTGCTCGGGATAAGGAGCGATATTGGACATTCCAGCGGCACTCAAGGTGGTAACGCCGATCTTGGGTGCCGAGAGGTGGAAAGCACTAGCAATCCAAGGCATGGCGCAGAGAGCGAGCAAATTCACGTGGATCTTCATTGTAATATAGTTGGTATATGTGTAGATGTATGATGTGAAATTAACTATGTGTGGATTCTACAGAGCGTTGCAGTGCAGATCCTCTTTTGAATAATCAACAGATGATGATTTTGATGTGGGAAATTTTGATTTGTTGGATTTGTAGTGTGGTTGTTTTCTACTGGTACTACTACTACTAGCTAGTAGTACTACTAGTCTAGTAAGTGATGGGGCGCTGATGTTTGGACTCCAGATGCCCAACAGACTTGATTTTTGCCATGGTATCGGCACTCGGTTCGCTTGATGGCTGCTGGTGTCCTGGTTTCACAAAGATACACAAAAAGCTACGCGGCCTTCCTACGAAACAAGTACGCACGCAGTTAGACTAATTTTTGCCACAACGGGGGGTTGAGAACGCTTTCTGCAGGTTTGATGGATAGCGTGGATTTCTATTGCAATTTCTCTTTTTCTCGTGTTTTGCACACACCATAACACTGCGAGAAGAAAAGTGCTTAACTGTCTTGTCGTTCAAAGTCTTCAACCCAATGGAAATTAGATATTTCGAAGACAAAAATGACGTATTTCAACCTATTAATAGGATAATATTAGGGATAAAGTTTCCTGGAATATTCATGCTATTCTCAATTTTATTATTATTTTACCGCATTAAATCATTATTCTCTTTGTTTTTTATTTAAAAGAAAGCTCGCTAAACAACTGTTCCTGCTTTTCGAACAAAAAATAATGAAATAATAGAGTATTACTAGTAATAATGAACACAACACTCTCATATTTATTTCACCCTATCTCCTCAGGTCAGGTCAACAGACCAAACAAGAAAGGCAATATCCGATCATGCGGCTTTTGTCTGTCATACTAGCAGTTTTGATTGCAGTGGCGACTCTTGTCCAGGCTCAGGCCAAGTCAGAACAAGAGGCGTTCTGCTTTTCTGGACGAGCAACTGTTCAGGTTTACGGGAAAGGTGCTTTACCTATGAGACATCTGCAAGTCGGGGATTATGTTGTTACCGGTGCGTTACTGTATACCTGTTGCTATTTTTATGATTGTTTCTGTTTTTTCGCGATCCTTTTTTGTTTTTGCTGGAACCTCCTTTATAAAATACGAGTACAAACTACAAACACAGCTCCATGCTTCACCATACTGTCGAATCTCATGCCATCGTGCGTCATTCGCACTTACCCTAGCCACATTTAATAATACATTCTCAAAAAATCATAATAATCTTTACGATTTTGACTCCTCTTCCCCTTATCTCCTCGCAGGCAATGACAATGTCCGATACGAGAAAATTTATGCGTTTGCTCATTATAAACGAAATTCCGACTCGCCAACAGACTTTTATAGGTTACACACGTTTCCTTATAATCGAATGAGAAAGCCATTAGAAATCACAGGGCAACACATGGTCTACCTGCACGGAAAACAAAATCCAATACGTGCCGATTCGTTGAAAGTAGGCGATGTTCTTCGAGGAGATCATTACACCGGTCTAACAGTGACCAAGATTCAAAGAGTCAAGCGTTATGATAATTATGCGCCATTGACACCCCATGGAACCATACTGGTGGATGGAATCGTGGCATCATCATATATTTCACTGCAAAAGAATGCCAGGGAACACATTGAGCTCGGTGAAAGTGGATTTGAAGTTCGAATATCGCAACGAGTCATGGTTCACATGTTTTTGAGTCCCTTTCGCAATTACTGTCTTGGCTTCTCTTCAGATCTTTGTAGAACTTACAATGACGATGGCTTGCCTCCCTATGTTGCGTTTGGACTCAAGTTGGCCGACTGGGGCATTGCTCAGGATGTCCTCGTACAGCTTGTGGCGTTGGTAGTCTTCTTTTTGGTCTTAGTCCCATGCGTTTTAATTGAAGACCTTGCCGGACCAGAATGGGGTCCGGTCATGCTCCTCATCACGGCCGTTTGTCTTGTATTGTATAAGCGAAGCAATTATCGTGTTCGCATCAAAATTCGACATCCTCGGTAAAAGCAAAGCAGTGAAGCAAGCCTCAATCTTTGTGTACAATGTGCATTGTGCATAGGCGACATACTTTCCTGGATAGTCTATGGAAAAAAGAAAGGCCAGCTGGATGGAGTATACGGCAAGGGATGAACGAAGGCAGTTCATGTAATTAAATTACCGCAACTGAAATGCAAAATCGCACTAAGAAAGCTAGCAACGAACGAACGCCAAAGTTTGAGTTTTCAACATGTCAAACACCTAGCTACGAGCCAACCAAGGATAGATACACAGTTTGTTTGAATCTCTACCTGTACCAATTTACATAAGCTACTTTTTGATTAGATAAACTACGATCTGTGCACCTTTTGCCGAGTAATGAATTGCGGGGACACATCGATGTGTTGCAGGAAAAGGGAGAAAGCCAATAAATCAAAGTGAAAAATCAATATTACTCTCATTTGCTTGTCCCGCCATCTTTGCTCTGCTACCATCCTACCTTCCATGTGCTACTGTGGCTACTCCGGGTGAGGTTGGATGTCAATGTATTTTGACTATTACCGCGGCCACTACTACTACTCGTGGCTAGAGGAGAAGTCTAGCTGGAAGGGTACAATCAACAATCAACTCTACCAGGTAGCGACCTCCTCGGTATTGCTCAGTGAACAATTAATTACTAGTAGAGCAGTACTCTACTTTTTAGCATTTTTTGTTTTTTCAATTTTCAGAGATTACGATGTATGAGACAGGTGTAGCTATGGTACTGGACTCCTCTACAGTAGTAATTTCCAATGAGGTTCCGTCATGACGAAAAAGAAACCAATCAAAATCCGGTCCATTCGTGGTCGACATTGGCACTTCACACGCCTACCAGCCGACATACTTAGATAGTTTTGTTTCCGTTAACGGATATACTAATTTAGATATCTAAAGGACTGAAGATAAATATGTTCTTTTTCGCTAACAAGGTCGAAAGATAATTGATTTTTCAGCTGAGACTTCATCATTCGTGTGGCACTGCCTTTCGCTTACTGTACTCGCCAAAATCACAACACAAACACAATTTATTCATTACTTGAGAATTCGTCGAATATCAAGCATATCAATAAACAAAAATGTAAGTAATACGACAGCAAACGGTAATGTAAAGATGGCGATGATGGTGTACTGTTGACAGGGGACATATCGCCGTCGTCGGGAAGATTCAAAATATCGGTGGAATCATTGTTCTTGCACTGCACGAGTCACCGACTGATATCTTTTCACTCGCTATTTCGTTGACATCAGGGTTTCATTCCGCAGAAAGTCAAAGAAGGACGACAAAGAGGCCAAGGTCAAGGACGATGCCAAGGCTGTCGAGCCCAAGAAGCCCGCCGCCAAGGAGGAGAAGAAGGTATGTTACAATTTAGAAGAACACTTTTGATAGACCACGATCGTGGAATGTGGAATACACTACAGGACAGGAGAAGCATTGCTGCCCGCCCGCCGCCTTATCGCCTCGTTATTCTTCTTTCTTTATAACTGAGCTTTTGCGTTAACTTATCTCCCTCCTCACCACATGTACCTTCCTCTATAAATATCGAACACAACAAACCAGCCCGCCCCCAAGAGCGCTCCTTCTAAGCCACCAACTCTCGATGATATTCCTCAACTCATTGAGACCATGCTCAGTTCCAAAGGAGAAAAGAGTGCCGCAGCCACCAAGCGTATTTATGAGTTGTGCGATGTTGGTCACAAGCAAAACCGTGTACCCATGGTCTGCAGCGGAAAATACGACGTTTTGACCCCTCTCGCCCAGTGTCTTACACAGGAGAGTGGAGACGGTCGCCACTTGGCTTGTCTTGCTCTTAACAACCTTTCCATCCCCACGGAAAACAAGCGCGTGATGGCTCTTGGACCCGCTTCTGATGAAGTTATTGGAGGACTTTGCAAGGTTATCGCCGAGGACAAACAGGAATCGTACTTGTGCTGTATTTGCTTGATGAATCTGTCCTTTCTCGAGGCAAGCATCACCACCATCTTGCAACACTCTCCTTCTCCCGATGGCAAGCAGCTTGCTCCCCTTGAGAACCCTGCTTCTCTGCTTCGTGTTCTGGAGAAGCTTCTCACCAACTCTCCTGCCGTTCCCAAGTCCGGATCTGGCAAGTCTGAGGGTGTCAGATGGGCCTGTGGTTTGATCAAGAACTTGGCTAAAAGTGAGGAAAACGCTGCTTTGATTGGGCAGACTGACATCCCCAAGTGTGTTGTTGAGAACATTCGCTCCACCACTGCCCCTCCTTCTCGTTGGACTTCCAACAGTTTGGAAGATTTCTCCCTCTTTGTCATTCTCAACCTTGCCCAGTGGCCCGTCTCTCGAGATGCCCTCGTTCAGGCCGGGGCCGTGGATGTTATCAAGAATATCATGTCTGAGGGAGACCTGCAGGGATTGAAGGCCACTATGGCCTGTGCTTTTCTTGATGCTCCTTGGTCAGCCTTCCCCGATGGAGGAAGTCCCGCTGCAAAGTCTGTCTCGGAGCTCATGACCAACATCGTCGAAAAGAAAGGCAAGGACGGACAATATGCTTATGGTGTCTTTAAGCTTTACACTGCCACGAAGGCATTCCGTGATCTTTCTGTCGCTGCTAAGAAGGGCGATGTCGAGGGCGAGGAATCCAACACAAAGGTACTTGCTGTCCCCTCTGCTGTTGCTTTGAACTTTCAGATCATTTCCGATCTTGTTCTCTCCGCCATGGACGATGCTGAGGGAGGATCCAAATATGTTCCCGATGCCATGTCTGCTGAGTTTGCCGTTGGAGCTATCGAAGCCATGCTTCCTTCCATCCTTACTCCTGCGGAGCCAGCACGCACATCGGTTCAGAGTGAGAAGGCCTGCGGAGAAATTGCCCAGATGCTCGTCACCTACTCCGAAGTTGCTGGAACCTCCACTCAGGCCAAGGAGAGTGCCAAGGCCTCCGCCGAAAAGATCAAGGAAGCATCTGGAACAGCCCGACCCGTATTGGAGATCTCTCATGACCTCTGGACCCAATACCGCAAGCGTGAGGGGCAGCCGATGGATCAATTTATTTCGCAAGAAAAGGGCATTGAGGTGAACGAACATGGACCACTTGATTTCTTGCCTTGCACGTCCAACGACGGCAACTGTACCATTCTCTAAGTTTTCAGTTTGCGAACAAACATCATGTGAATGAAAAAAATGTATTCATACCGCAATTCCACAACCTTTTACAACTCTTCCTCTTCTTGGTGATGAGATGACATAGCTTTTTTTATGATGATCTTGCTAGAGCAGTTTGCGCTCTCCCATGTGATGGAACCAAACAAACCAGAAATGCAATCAATGTTCTATAATTTAACATACAATACTAGGATAGTGGATGTAAAGAAGTTGCAGAAGCCTTTTTGCTTATTTATGCCAATTTTAGAGGACAAGGTGCAAAATGGGTGCGCAGGAAATTCTTTGCCGGGAACCGGGTAGTTTCGCTCAGGCTGCTATTTGAGCTGACGTAGACCTTACCTTAAGCCTCTATTCCCTGATAGAGCAGTGATTTATTTGTTTTTGCCTCTTGCCAGTTGAGTGATTGTTCATTGGCTGTCGACTTCACGTACCACCCGACGCTGAACGCACCTACCTAGATGAATTTGTCCGATTGCGTTAAAACCCTCTCTCTGGTTTAGGGTCTGTCAAGTCGCTGTAGTCAACTTTACGTACTACCCGACGCTGAAGGCATCTTCCCTCCGCTCCGTCCCTAAATGAATTCGTCCGATTGCTTTTAATAATGTATGAAAATTCAAGATGCCAAGAACACTAAAAAGTTGCGCATTACGCGTACCTGGCAGTCGTGCTAATAATAGTACTAGTAGTACGGTACTACTAGCAAAGCGTAGTAAAAGAACCCAAGCAAAAATCTAGAAGGTACAACAATTTGTCGAGTTTTTAATCTTGTAGAAAGGCGAGCCAAGAAAACCCAAATTCTCATCTAATTCAGTCTATATGCCCAGATTCATGAGAAGAGTAACTGCCAGCTTGAATACAACAATAAGTTGATAGATTGTTGTTAAAAAACTAAAATACCACAAAATCGTTTCTTACAAGATACCATGAAGAGAGGCTTACAGCATATAGTGTTTGCACTTTGCTTGGCCCTGCAAATATTGGGATCAGAGGCGTCCATATTTGATATCCATGAACATTTGCTGGCTTTCGCACGACGACTTTGGGGTATTTCTGAAGAAGAGACGCAAACGGCCATTGATGAACGTCATTTTGAACCTGCAATGGAACGAAATGTCTTTGCACCTGTCGTCACAAGTCCTCCCGTGTTTACTCCTCCTCCCACACCCACAATTCCAGTCACAACAACCCCATCATCTGGTGGTGGTGGTGGTATTACAGCAACTCCATCGAGCGGGGGAAGTGAAATTACTACCGCTCCTTCATCAGGGGGGGTCGTCATTACAGCAGCGCCAACTCCTTTTGCCAGTGGTGGATCTTCAACAACTGCCCCAACGACTCCGGCGACTATTGTAACATTGGCCCCGTCTCTGATTGTAACCGCAATTACTTCAGCACCGACCCCCACGGGAAGCGGCGGTACTGCAGCTCCCACAAGTATCCCCGTCGTTACGCTAGCACCTAGTGGTGTAGCTACTCTACCAGGAACACAGGCACCTACAATGTTCGGGTCAGCGGCTGTGATTGAAGAGTTCTTAGAACGGACAGTAACACCTGGAGGAGAGCTAAAAATTGCCGGTACAGCCCAAAACGATGCTTTGGATTCGATAATACAGAACTTCGGTTCCCTAGATCCTGCTTTGCCTGCGGAGGCGCTAATCCTTACCAATGCCTACGCGTTGAATACAATTTACTTTTCTTGCGGCGGAGCAGCCTGGGCTGTGGGGACAAATTGGAATACGGCTTCCAGCCCTTGTGACCCTCTTATGCCTTGGTTTGGTGTTTCTTGCGAACCTACGGGGATGATAACCAATCTCACACTGGCAAGGAACGACGCTGTCGGAAATTTACCCTCTGAGATTCGTGCATTGAGCTCTTTGAGTAAGTTGCATTGTAAAAAAGGGAGGATGTCATCGCAACTTAGAAATATCTTCGCTACTTAACGTATTTTGTCCTCTCTTTTTGTAGCTATGTGGAATATGGAAGGCAACAGTTTGTTTGGGGCATTGCCTACTAATATTGGAGAAATGGTGGCGTTGCAAGCTGTTAGTTTCGACGCGAATTTTCTGTCAGGAACAATTCCAACAGAGCTTGCAGCGTTGCCGGCCATTCGAGAACTGATCCTGTCTAACAATTTTATTGGCGGAACCATCCCTCCGGAGATTGGCAATATGTTTACGCTGGAGATATTGAACTTGGAAGGATCGATGCAAAGTACACAATCTCTTACTGGCCCAATTCCAGCACAGATTGGTAATCTTGCATTTCTTCGTAAGTTCCTGATGGCGTGATTCGTTATCTCAGTGTGAGAAGTGGTTGCTAACACGTAGTCCACTCTTTTCCTATTTAAGGTGAGTTAAACTTGGGGCGACAGATGCTAAGCGGTACACTTCCAACAGAAATTGGTCTGATGGCCAGCCTTCGGACGCTATGGACTTATTCGAATCAATTGGTTGGGCCCATTCCCACTGAATTCAGTGGTCTGTTTTCCCTGGAGAGCTTCGTTTCTTTCGATAATGGACACACTGGAACCCTGCCAGATATATGGCTCTTCCTCGCATTCATGCGTGAGTGACACGCTCGTGGTTGGAAACTATGCTTGTCCTTCTACTTGCTTTAAAATGACGTTTACTAACAAGATTTTTTTACCACTTCACAACATGATACCCTCGCGCAGAACGACTTGACCTTTCCGGCAATGCTCTGACAGGTGCCATTCCTGCATCGATATTTCAAATGCCAGCTCTAAGTAAGCTTCATGTAATTGGCTTGGATCAGAGAACAAAGTTGACTGTAATCTTGAAAACTCACCATTTTTTCTTTCGTGTGCACATTCAGCTTCCCTCGGATTGGCGGACAACCGGCTTTCGGGTCCTTTGACGTTGACTGCCACCAGCTTACCCGTAATTCGTAAGTCTCTGAATACTTCCCTTTTGTTTGAACAATACTTCACGATCTAAGCATTTGTAATATTTTTTTGGTTGCAGAGTCCTTTGATGTAGGCAACAATACTCTTACAGGCGCAATTCCGACATTCTTTGGGGGCTTTCCAACCCTTGCAAGACTTGCTCTCAATGACAACAATTTTGTTGGAGCGACCATTCCAATGGAGATTGCTCAAAGTCCTACATTGAGAGCCTTGAATTTGTCCAGGACAGGAATTGCTGGGGCTATTCCTGCCGAGTTTGCAAATGCGGCTGCTCTAGGTGAGTGTTATTTGTCTTTTAAAGCGGGCCGAAAGGTGCACTAAAAATATGTCTTTTCTCATCTTCTTTTCATCTTCAGAGGAATTATGGCTATCAGATAATGCACTGATTGGTCAGATTCCTAATTCCTTCGGCGATCCGACTACCTTTGGACTGTTATTTCTGAGTAAGTTGTGTAAAAACTGAGGCTGCCGACTCATAAAACATTTTGTATGGAGAATATTTTTCTTAATGTCCGTTTTTCGAACTCGTGCTCTCTTTCAACAATCAGAGACGCTCAAGTTGAATGGAAATGCACTAGGTGGCACTTTTCCTGTGACCCTTGCTAATCTTCTTAGTATGGAAGTGTTGGATTTAGGCGACTGCTTCTTGGGTGGTATGATTCCACCTACAATTGGAAACATGGGTGCTTTACGTAAGTCTGTCTGCAGGAGAAGAGATAAGAGAAAAGTGATTTCTAGTTTGATCTGACTACCTACTCTCTATTTGTATTTTTCTAGGAGAGCTGAATTTGGGTGGAATAGTTACAAGAGGAAATTTATTCAGCGGTGCAATCCCAATTGAACTTGCCAACCTTCAGCAGCTTCAATTTCTGGATTTGGCTCCAAATATTTTCTCAGGAAATATTCCCCGCGAGTTTGGCACTCTAACCAATCTCAGTAAGTGCTTTGCTTGCAAGGCAACTGCTTTGTAGAAATTGTTCTCTTATCAAACATCATCCTTATAATCCTATTCATCAATCTCTTCTGCAGGAGTGTTGGACATTGAATCTGCTTTCCTGAATGGAATGATCCCTTCTGAACTTGGCAACTTGCAAAATTTGACAATCCTCAACCTGAAAACTAATCCTCTGACTGGAACTATGCCTCTTGAGATTTGTGCCAACCGAGATCCAATAGGACAGTTAAATACTTTGGAAGTTGATTGTACGGTTGGTAAGTTGTCGTTTCAACGGATTTCGTTAGAGCAGGCTAGTAGCTGCTCTATTTCTTTGCGTGGATTTTCTCATACCTTCCTTTTTGCCAAATCAACCAATGCAACAATGTTATCAGTTTGTTCTTGCTGCACTAACTATGATTGTGGCGGAATCACGGGACCGGAACTCCCATCAGCCACGACCGCTCCTGTGTTGCCTGGAGTCACTACAGCTCCTGCATTGCCTGGAGTCTCAACCGCTCCTGTGTTACCCGTAGCTACTATAGACCCTTCAAGTCCTGTAGCCACTGTTGCCCCGGGACCTCCTGTAGCCACTGTTACCCCAGGACTTCCCGCTGCCACGACAGACGCCTTCATTCCGGCGGCTACGGTTAATCCAGGACTTTCTACCGCTACAGTAGATTCTGGGGTTCCAGCAAATACTGCTGCTCCCATAATACCAGCATCACCGGGAGCTGCAACTGCTCCTTTAGGTCGAAGGTTAAGGAAAGAAGCTGTCTGAAATTCAAAGAGAAGAGCACTGTATGCTCGAATCCATTCCCGGCACACTACTTTATTCATTACTCATAAGTAACATTTCATAGAACTGCATTAGACAGCGTCAATGTATCAATGTGGGGAGGTTTTCTTGCAAAGCATCGCGCAGTGCGACGCTGCTTAGAATATTCCAATGATCAGACTCCACCTCCACATATTTCGCCTTTTCACCAGTCATATGCTGAACCTTTTTCGCATAAGGCTGGGAGGCAAAGTAGATATTGAGCCATGGAAGACCAAATGCTTCGTTGCGACACGAAATCAATAGATGCGGTAATTTTGGGTCTCTTAGTTGAGCCAGAGGCGATGGAATTTGCTGTGCCTTTTCTGGTCCCCAGACGGTCTCGAGGACAAAGTCCGTGAGCCAGGTCGGCCCAGAGGGAGTCTCAATGGTAACGGTTTCCTTGCCATTCTTTGGCAAATCAATTTTTTCAGGGCGAACGGCCAGCATTCCAGATATCATGATTATGCCATGAAATAATTTGTCGGGTGAAGGCAATCCGTTCTTTTCAAATAGGTCTGGTCGTTGGAGAAGCGTAGCAGCAACATGTCCTCCCGAGGAATATCCACCAAACACAAACCGTGGCAGTTCATCCTTTTCACTATTGTCGGTCATTGTTTTCGAGTTCATGTCGGATTCTTCTTTTGACGCAGAAAAGGGGAAATCGGCTTTTGTCAAGTCAGTAGCCGAAAGACCAGAAGCCGATGGTGCCAATACAGATGCATCTGCCTTACCGGCCCATTCAATTTTCAATAGCTGTTTGTTGCTTTCAATAAACGCGAGAGCTTTGGCTACGTCTTGCAGCATATCTTCAAACTGTGCACTGCCTCGCCCTCCCCGAGCTAACAGGCCAAGCACAGCGATCAACATGGTAGTTTCCACCACCGCAGCTTGCCATCCCAAAGCAGCCCAAAAGACGGCCAAAATCGCCGCCAAAACAGAAGCCAACACAGAAGCACTCGGAAGAACACAAAAGGCGCCCCTATGGCGAATGCAAACGCACGTGCACCCTAAACTTGCAATTGTTTTCGGTCCGCTCGAATTCCAAAAGCTCGTGCTCGCATAAACAATGGCCCGATGGCCAATCCAACCACTCCCTACAACCATGATCACAATTGGAAGATTTTTTGAAGCTATGTGTTCCGCATCTGCCTGGCTTTCCACAATTGGTTTGTAAATGTCCAAACTCTGCTCGAAGAGCAATGGACGTTGTGGATTCTTTTCTCTATCTCCCTCGGCTATGGCGGCATAATAGTATCGGTCGTACTTTGTAGCTTTCTTGGTCCACAACATCTGATGCCTGCTTGCTTGCCTCCTTTCATCTAATACAGTATATTATTTTGGTCTGGGTCAAAAAATTCTCGACCCATTTTGACCGCTGGTCAAAACCTGACAAAAATAACACGTCTTATTTATAATATGCAAATATTCTGGTTGTGTTGTTATTGCCTCTTCAAGACAGTTGTTAAATTTTGTTAAATTTTGTTAATTTCAAATTAAGCCCAGGTGGACTGCCATAGGACTCAGGAGTTAGGTCTTACTCTATTAGGTCGTGTGCCTATGCTTGCTTCCTATACACACACACCACTAGTCTCTTTACTCTAGTCATAATATTTAATATTTACTCTAATATTCATGAGTCTCCACACTAGCTTTTTACGTGTTATCAGCACCATGAGCCTCTAAAGCCGGCTCCTTTACAGCCGGCTTGCCACTGGTTAACAGCACTACAGACCCCTGTAGCCCTGCTGTTGACGACATGCGAGTTCTCCCGGAGGCGACGACCGGTTCCATAGGAGCCAGTGTTGCACCGGAGATCGATTTGATTCATCATCAAATCAACCACAAAGCTTTGGAGACTTTGCCCATGGCACTATACCGGCCCGAAATCCAAGTTAACTTGCCCTTCTCCTACTAGAGGAGCAAGGGGACCTCGCCTCCACACCAACCGGAGACGAGGAGCTACCATACGACATGCGACAGACGAGTTCGCTTCGTTCACTCGCCAAACTGGAAGAAGCACAAGTTGTGCCTCTTGCCTTTCCATACACCCACACATCGTCGCAACCGAAAGGAACGACGAAGCCTACAGTCTCTCTTTGTACAGACGACAATGGAACCCCTGTCACATGGACTTTGGTCTTGTTCCAGCAAGCCATTGACCGACAGGACCGGACACTACAGAGCCGAAGGACGCTTCAGCTCTACTGGAACTACACT
>Ga0210025_1000653_pt1 | contig 42584 bp, 32 predicted proteins | sample CryGeyme20150102_FD_183989 | JGI IMG/M metagenome (GOLD analysis project Ga0210025, IMG submission 183989) | Groundwater microbial communities from Crystal Geyser aquifers in Utah, USA - Crystal Geyser metaG 2015-0102 (SPAdes) (version 2) | ecosystem: Environmental > Aquatic > Deep subsurface >... | reverse complement strand
TCCCTTCGGTGGGTTTGAAATTTCAAAGTTCGTTTGTTCAATCGGATGGCTGAATATGACAGTATTTGGTACTAGTTGAACTTTAGTCTAAATTATTAAGAGGGTGGTAAACCATTGTTTATTTACATTTTTTGTAATTGACCACCCTCTCGGTCTCCCTCCAATTTGAGTTCAGTTTCTTAGACTAAATTCAACTTGGAGGGAGAGGTTATTTCCGAGTTGTGCTACTCTCATGAGCCTAGGCTTAGATCGGAACCTCTCCCTTCGGTGGATTTGAAATTTCGAAGTTCGTTTGTTCAATCGGGAGATTAAGAGGGTGGTAAACTCTTATTTATATACATATTTTGTAATTGACCACCCTCTCTATCTCCCTCCAATTTGAGTCCATTTTCTTAGACTAAATTCAATTAGGAGGGAGAGGTTAGTTCCTAGTTTTGCGAAAGGCACTAGTCAACGCATAACTCGAAAAAAATCAATTTGCTTGAAATCCATTTCTATAGTTAATTGGATTAAAACGTGTCCCTCCTACAGAAATTGATTGCTGCGCTTTATTCTGTTTCAGTTTGCTATTCAATTCATCTTGCATAATCAACTCAGCAATATCTGATAAGGACATACTAGAGTTATCCGTCAATTGATGATTCGCAGGCGAATTCGCCGATGATTGCGCTAACTGAAAAGCAGATATTTGTGCTTTCTCTTTTTCTTGTTCAAAGATTCTACAACCATCCATATAGGCAAGATGAGCTTCCACTAACCAAGACTGAAACATGTTCATCTTTACATTTTCTTTGTCGGCTAGTATGCTTTCGAGTGTAAAATATTCTTCACTAATTTGTTGAAGTTGCTTAGTAAGATAATCTTGAGAAATTTGAATTCTCTTGATGAATTTATCTACTAAAAGTACATTACGAAGGGCATCAATTATTCCTAGTAGAAACGTTACACCTAAGAAAATACCAGCCGTTAGAGCCGTTAAAATAAATTGGGCAAGAATCGTCTTTTCAGCCATAAAGTCTGAAAACGCGTAATCGTTCATACCCCAGGATAAAACCTCAGCACGAAACAAACCGATACCTAAATACATGGCGAGTAGGAATATGGAAATCACAACTCCAAATACGATCATCGATTTTTTAGGATATCGAGCTTCTGATGAAGCTAACTGCGATTTATTTAAAAACCATTTACCCAAAAACCATTTTAATGGAATCATAGCAGTAAGAATGGCAATAGAAATTGCATAGGATTCAAAACCATCCAAATCGGTTCCATTTCCAACGGTCGCTTGAATAAAGCCAACTTCGCCCAAAATAGCTAAAGTGGCAGCTGCTGATAGAAACCAAAAATAACGTTTACTCACAGGGAATTCAGAGCGAAGGTTTCTCTTCTGCTGTAATTGAGTTTTAAAATCTTCAGCACGATCAAGTAAAACATCACGATGGATTTGTATTGAATGGAATCGTCCTGCAACTTGTATAAAGAAGGTGTCTAATTCCGCTTTTACACGAGCATACAAAGGTTTTTCGATATCAAAACCGGAACCATTGTGTTCGCCAAATTGTTTAGCAGTTGTAAGAATTTCTTGTGATGGTTTTATGGATGGATTAAACATGATGAACCTCTTCGTAATTAGAAAGAATGGTGTGTAGTGTTTCTTGTGTTGTTGAAGCCGCAGGTGATTGCTCACTTGTTTCCGTTTTTAATTGAGAATCAACTTTTGGATTTATTTGTAAGGCAAGTTGAACACCTATGCGGTAATTCAGACGGACTTCCGCTTTAAAGCGGTCTAGTTCTTCCTCTTGTAGTTTTTCAGATCTTCCTAAACGATACTTTTGATCTTGATGGAATTCCTCTATAGCATAAATACGTTGTTTTAACCATTGTAAGCGCCAGGTAGTCCATGTCCAACCGATTGTTTCTCCTAAAAAAGCAAACCAAACTAAGGGTGAGTTTACTTCTCCATTGAACCAGTTTTTCATCTTACTTAGAATAAAGTGAATTGAAATTGCAAGTAATTGAATACCGACTACAATCAAGACTTGTAAATAATTTGATGATTGATAGTATTCGTATAATCCAGATAGGATTAAGATAATAGGTGCTAAAACTAGCAATCCCAATCCTGCCCCATCCATAAATGCTTTACTTGTTGATAAACGATTAGGCAGAAAACTCGAGATTACAGCCCCTATTGAGCTACTTCCTGCAATAACACAGCCAAGCGCAAGCATCACCATCAAGTTTTCGGCACTTTCACTTGCAGGTTGAAATAGACTTGCCGTTTGTACCTGTAACATCAAGGCTCCAAAGGTTGCGCCTAGATATAAAAACGGATGCCCAAGTACGGGTTTGGATTCAGGTAAGTCCTGTTTCAATTTGTCCATTTCAGTTTTCATGCGTTCGTGTTTAGTAAAACTTTTTGAGGTGGTTTCATACACTTTTGAATGTGCCTCTTTACTCATTTTCAAAGAAGTTGAAGCATAAGCTTGTACGACTAAATCAACCGCTTCTTCTTGGTCGTGACCTTTATAGCCTAACCAAATCGCTAAGTCTTTTGCTGATCGAATTAAATTTGCTTTAGGCGCTTTTTCTGGTGAAGGTGAAGTAAAGAATTTCATGGTGTTTCCTGTTTTGTTATTTCGTTTCAACAAAGGTATATTGATTTGAAAAGTGAAACGGGATTGATAACATTACGGAACGTTACGAGTGTATTGCTATCAATATCTGATGCCAATGAGAGAGTTTTGTCTTGTGCTTCACACAACAATATCAAAGCTAGAATCAGAAAATCCCCCTTTCGAGACAATATAAGGCGGTTTTACTCAAAAAGGCAGCCAAAGGGGGCTTGGGGGATTTCAATTTTGATTTTGATTTTTCTTAACTCGGTGAACATCTTGAACTCGATTCAGGATCCCAGCCTCTGCTTAGTCTGATATTCAACGTGCATCTTGAAATCTCCCTTGCCCTCTTTGATGTTCTTACGTCTTCGTACTCGAAGTTCTTGGCAAAAGAGGGATTATTTTGAACCTGAGATGTGAATTTTATTCTTCACTAAACTCAGATTCTGCGTCAAGCCGGAATGTCATAAAAAAAACGGTCATCCTGAACTTGATTCAGGATCTCCGCCTGTGCTTAGTCTGATATTCAACTTGCATCTTGAAATCTCCCTTGCCCTCTTTGATTTTCATACGTCTTCGTACTCGAAGTTCTTGGCAAAAGAGGGATTATTTTGAACCTGAGATATGAATTCTATTCTTCACTAAACTGAGATTCCGGGTCAAGTCGAATGTCATAAAAAAAACAGTCATCCTGAACTTGATTCAGGATCTCCGCCTGTGCTTAGTCTGGAATTAATATCGCATCATAAATTCGCCCTTGCCCTTACATAATTTGCAAGAAACTCAAAATCGAATTCAAAAAGGATACTCACGAAAGCCTTTAAACTGAAACGACTTACTGACCGAGCCATTTTCTAATTCAGTAATCAGACGTTTACTTTTTGCATTAATACACTTCAGCCCATTTTTCTGAAAAAGACGAACCAGCATAAACGTGAATACGTGTTCTCCAACTACATAAATTGCATCTGCTTTATTGGACAGAACCCTAGTAAGGATATTATTAGCAATATCGACTAACTTCTCATATTTCCATTCCGGCTCAATATGAGGAAATTCGATATCTACTACACTTATATAATGTTGAAGAGCAACTTGTTGTTGTGATTGTGGCCAAGTAGAAAAAGGATGATTAGATAGATTGATTAACATAATAAAGATTAGATTTGTTAAAAAATTAGCGGAGGCTTACAGGTTCCTCTCTAGTAAACCAGGTAGAAAAGATTGCACCCAAGCTGCAGCCCCCCGCTATACCCCAAAATTTTGATAATTGAAATCCTGTGGATTTCTTGTTTGTGTGTGTATTTTGAAGACTCAAAGGTAAAAGCTTTAAGTCATTATTATGATTACCGAAGCGTTACGAACTGTTACGAATTAGTTTTGAGGTGCGCTTGTTTTTTTTTAATATCTACACCAATTCTTACCCTAGAATGAATTCATCTTTTCGTTTATAGAATAACATCATTTGAATTCCATATTGCACTAGGCTGAGATGATGGGTCAAGCCCATCATGACAAACAGTCATCCTGAACTTGATTCAGGATCTTGGTCTAGCTCATCGTTTAATTTATAACTATGCTTGATGTGTTGCCACGTATTTCTTTCTTCACCAAGCAGAGATTTTTGGTCAAGCCCAGAATGACCAAAAGAAAAAAACGGTCATGCTGGACTTGATACAGCATCTCGGCCAAACTCAACAATTCGCCATAAGTTCTTCTTGAAATCTCTCAAACCCTATTTGATTTTCATGCGTCATCGTACTTTAAGTTCTGGGCAAAAGAGGGATTTTTCTGTTCTGTGCTTCGCACTATTTCTTTCTTCACCAGGCGGAGATTTTTGGTTAAGCCCAGAATGACAAAAGAAAAAACGGTCATGCTGGACTTGATCCAGCATCTAGGCCAAACTCAACAATTCGCCAGAAGTTCTTCTTGAAATCTCCCAAACCCTCTTTTTTGTTCATACGTCATCGTACTTTAAGTTCTTGGCAAAAGAGGGATTTTCTGTTCTGTGCTTCGCACTATATTAATCAACGCTCGCACGAATAATCCCTCTTTAGAGACAATCTGAGGCGGTTCGCTTCGAAAATTTAACCTAAGGGCGCTTGGAAATTGTCAATTTTCAATTGTTCACTGTCAATTGATTTTAAACTTTTAGGCTTGGGCTTACTTTCATCTTTTGTTCTTGAGACTGAATCCAAAATAGGTAATAATGATTTTTGGCGTTGTAGGCATCCATTTTTAGGCTACCGGCTTGCAATGGAGCACTAACTTTCCTGGTTTTTAGCTCAATAGGATCTATTTCAATTAGATAAACAACGTTTGAGGCTATGCCCGAAATTTGTTCATTCCAGTTAATGCTTATCGATGTGTCATCTATTGTTTTGGAAACTTCTAGTAGCCTTAAACTGCCTTCTGTTAGTATTAGGGTTTCCCAATTGTAGTCTTGAGTGCCAAGTTCAAGTTCAGTAGATTCAATTTCTTTAATTCCTGTGCGCTGTATGCGTGCTTTTAATTGTGGATAGGCTCGTTTTCCTTCAATTGCTGTTTCTAAGAACCAATTTTTAAACAGTTTATATAAAGCTGAGGCCAAAGTGCTACTCATGGCAAATCGTTCTTTATAATGTTGTTGCCCAACTGTATTGGGATAACGGACTTTTATAGGCGCTGTGCGAACGTATTGTTTTCCGTTCATTTCATAATAAATGAGTGGTCCGATTTTCCCTTTTAGGATATGCTGTGATTTTACTGTACTCATTCTATTGGCTCCTTGCTTCGATGTTCCTTGCTACTAACTATGTATTAAGTACATATCCAAATATAAGTAATATATAGATACTTTATACTTAGTAGCCTTCAATATGCCTACAATGATACTACAATAGCGAAGGAAGAATACTTGATGGTTGGTTTATTATGTTTCGAATACGCTGCATTAATAAAATTCAAATCGACCGATGATGAGCCTATGAAAATGATGAATGAGATATGTAGCAATGAGAGTTGAATTATAAACAAGAACATAGCGACAGCGTCCTCGCTTACAACATTTATAAGAAATGATGCACAGTTATAAACTCAGCCTTAAGCTTTTGCTTAGTTCCTAGTTTTAATTCGGATGTCAGCGTGGACGCTGACTTTAATTTTTAAGGCACCAGCGTGGACGCTGTCGCCATAGTTAGCCTTAATTAGAGATGAATAAAAATAAAACATAGCGACAGCGCCCTCGCTGGTGCTTAGAAAAATAGAGTAAGCGTCATCGCTTATAACAATAATACATAACAATGAATGAGATATGTAGCAATGAGAGTTGAATTTTAAACAAGAACATAGCGACTGCGTCCTCGCTTACAACATTTATAAGAAATGATGCATAGTTATAAACTCAGCCTTAAGCTTTTGCCTAGTTCCTAGTTTTAATTCGGATGTCAGCGTGGACGCTGACTTTAATTTTATAGGCACCAGCGTGGACGCTGTCGCCATAGTTAGCCATAATTAGAGATGAATAAAAATAAAACATAGCGACAGCGTCCTCGCTGGTGCTTAATTAAACAGAGTAAGCGTCATTGCTTAAATCATTTATAAAAACGATGCACAGTTGTAAACTAAGCCTTGAGTTTTTGACTAGTTCCGAGTTTTAATTCGGATGTCAGCGTGGACGCTGACTTTAATTTTTTGGCACCAGCGTGGACGCTGTCGCCATAATGTGACTACGCTCGATATGACTTTTATCAATTGGGGCTTGTGCCCCTTTTAGTATTAATTTAAACTTATTGGATTGGCTAGTGCTGCTTGTAGAAATGGGGAATCTTTTCTTAAGACTATTTTATTTTTTATGAATTTTTGGGTTGATTCGTGGAGAATCAAACAGAGAATGCCATTTCTATTGTACCCTTCAGAAATTAGGTCAACTACGAGTTTTCTGAATACTTTGAACTCTTGATCTTCGTTTAGAAAATCAGCTACATATACATCAATTATCTTATTTCTAATAACATCAGGTGGTAGAGTAATCAAGAAGTCCATAAAATTTAGATTAGTTGCCGTCAACCGCAGCCTTCATTGATGTTACTTTCTGAAGAACTCGAAAGTCGTATTCATTGTTATAGCGACTTTCTAAAAGTTGACTTTGTTTCTCTGTATCGAATCTAAACAAAAAATCTAATATTACATAGCGAATTCTAGGGTCCTTATCAGAAAATAATGGTTCAATATCTTGAATAAATACCACTTTGTCCGATTCTACTTTAGCGTAATTCATTAAAGCTTGTTCTCTTACAGCAAATGAATTGGTATTTAATATCATTTTGGGGAAAACATAGTGAATCATAGAGCTATCCGCTTTGTTCACTAAAATCGGCAAAATCTCAAGACTCATAGCTTCATTCGTATATTTTGAAAGCACAAAATCAGATAAAAATAATTGCAAGGTTGAGTCAGGCATTATGTACGCAAGTGTTTTTAGAGCAATAGATTTAAACGTATCATCACTCTTTTTGGATTTAAGTACACTTTGAGCTATCGAAATCATTTGTTCGTTTTCAGGGAAAAAGGAAAATGCTTTTAAGGCTGCAGCTTTTATAACAGGCTCGCCTTTATTGTACTGATCCATAATCATCATATCAGTACCTGTCGCCCCTTTTGTCAAACTCGCGTACAATAAAATTAACTCAGCTCTAACTTCAGGTTCTTTTTCAGATTTCAGTAAATCGTTGATAATTAATTGCAAATCAGGATTTGAGGTATCGGCAATCAATTCTTTTGCAGCGGCTAATCGGGATGAAGCAATTTGTTCGTTTCTGAGTTGATACAACCAAAATTCCATCGGTTTAATCACTTCTGCCTTCCAATTCGATTTAACACTTTTCACATAAATGTTAGATAAGCTCATCGGCGCTTTTATATTTATAACATCTTTTGGATTCGAAATAGCCAAATTTTTTACGGTTCTGTTTTTACCGTGAATCATAACCAACTCAAGATCTAAGAGCTCTTCCAATGCATATTTCGTTTCGAGAGATAATTGTAAACTTCCTTTTCCATCCCAATCGGCAGTAACAATAACTGTTTCAGGTTCTATTGATTTTTCAGTTGTAGCTACATTTAGAGAATCGAAAACTAAGCCTGAGTTCACATAAAGCCATTCTTTATAATCACTTGGCAATAAGATAGATCGATTGCTTCCTAAAACATCAGTTACCGATTTCTTATATACATTAAACCAAAACTCATTTTCAGGTAATAAAAAACGGTTTACCATAGTGGCAAATTCGTTCCAATTTGATGAAAATCGTGCATTAATATCTGAATTAAAAGAAAGATGTTTAGAGCTTTCCTGAGAAAGTAAACGTGCTAAAACCCAAGCTTGCCAATGAAAATCATTTTTTGAAAACTTCCGTTGCTCTGCTTGTCTTTTTACACCAAACCATTGAGCAATAATTGTTCTATATAATTGCATGTCTTTATCAGGTAAAACTGAATAAACGAAGCCCATTGATGCTGCATAGGTCTTATTCTCCCAGTATGTATCGGGAAGCACAATACAAGTAAATGCTGCATAAGGATATTCTTGATTCAAAAATACTTCTACTGATTTGAGCTGAGCATAGGCATTGTTCAATAAGGATTGTTTTTCTTCCTTAGTGAGCCCCTTTTCCTGATAAAACAATCTGATTTTTTTAATTCCGTACTGAACTTCATCCACTTTAAAATTCCCAAAAGCGAATTTAAAATCGGTAATCGAAATTTTTGAATTGCTCGAGAAACGAACTGTTTTCCGAGTGTTATCAGCATTCTGATTTTCTGATACGAGTTTTCCAGGAGCAACGACTTCATATTTTGAAGGCAAATTAAACTCGGTATCAATTTGAATTTGATTTCTTGGATGAATGTAACCTGGTAAATAATGAGCGGTTGCATACGGTTCAGATGAAGTCCAATATTGGAAATCAGGAGTTTGTATGATTCCAAATGCTAAATCAGTTTCATAAACAATTTCCAAAGTTGACTCTTTTCCAGATTCTAAATTCCCTGTCTCAATAAATAAAGTATCATTATGTAAGGTAAACTTTGTATTGGCTCCATTTAAGCTTATCGAATTAATCTGAGATCTGAAGGAATGTAATCTAAGAAGATTTACATCATTACGAATCTTAGTAAAGGTGTATAGAACTGAACCTTGTAATAAATTAGCTTCTTCATTAAAGTTTAGTTTTACGACGGCCTTTTCAAAAATAGCATCCATAATTGGATAACTAGGGTAGTCTTGAACCGTTACTGTTTCTGGAGCAAACAAAACAGTAGGATTTAGTTTTTCTTCTGTTGGATTTGTTAACAGAAAAGAATGTAAAATTAGAAATAGTATAGTTACTAACATGTTATTTATTAGACGTTAATTTATCTAAGTGCAATTGGATATAAGGAAACAATTCAGGTGAACAGGAATAACCGTTTCCACCATTAATAGTTAAACGACCTCGTGTATCTGAAAAAATACCGCCTGCTTCTTCGATTATAGGTAACAACGCAGCAGCATCCCAAATATTTAAAATAGGGTCAAACATTAAATCTGCTTGTCCTGCGGCTACTTTCATGTGTCCGTATGCGTCGCCCCATGTTCTATGCAGTTTACACTGGTCGTGAATGGATTCAAAAAACGGCCAATACCCTTCTACTTTTATATGAGAAAGTTCAGTTGTGTAAAAAGTAGCAGAAGCAATTGAATTGCAAGGTCTTACTTTGGTTGGTTTGTGATTATAAAAAGCGCCCAAACCTTTTGTTGCGTAAGCAATTTCCCCTGTAGCAGGTGCATAAATCACTCCAATAACAGGCACATTATCTATTAATATTCCAATTAATGTGGTGTATAATGGAACATTATTAATGAATGATTTAGTTCCATCAATAGGGTCTAAAACCCAAGTTATTGGACTTTTCGTTTTTTTAGTGCCAAACTCTTCGCCAATTATGGAATGCTCAGGAAAGAATTCCTCAATTTTATTTCTAATAATCATTTCGGCTTCTCTATCTGCAATAGTAACAGGAGATGCATCGCTCTTTTCTATAATTTCAACTGATTTACCAAAATAATTTAGAGTATGATTGCCGGCTAGTTGTGCCCATTCAACGGCTTTGTCTGAAAGTTCTTTAAGGTCAATGTTCATGTTGGGAAAATACAAAATTCACGAACAGATTTCTTTTAAATAATTGATTAAATTACTCTCACGTTTTGTTATTTCGAATTGGGAATTTCGGATTTGGAAATTCCAGAATCCTCTTTTTTACTAAATCTACGACTTATACCCTTTTTCGTTTATTTTGAATAGATTAGGATTTAAATTGATACCCAGAGATTACTAATAATTATAGTTTATAAATATAGATGAATGTTGATTTGAGATTGATTTCAAGCCAAAGTGACCCAATTCAAAATTCACAATTCAACATTCAAAATTCCTAAAACGTTCCTTGTTTGTCTTTTAAGAATTTATACAGCAATTCTCTTGCTCTGAAGATGTGGGCTTTTACGGTTCCTAAAGGAATACTTAAAATTTCAGCGATTTCTTCGTACGACTTTTCTTCCATGTGTCGCATTTTAATCACATTCTGATATTTAAGTGGTAAGCTTTGAATAGCTTCTTCAATAATTTTAGATCGTTCTTTGTGTTGAACATCTTTGTCAGCCGCAAAATTAGAATCGGGTAATTCCATTTGCAATTCACCATCTTTGGTAGAAATGGGCTGATCAATTGAGAAAGTTGGTAATTTCTTTTTTCTGAGGTAATCGATCGTATGATTCGTTGCAATTCGGTATACCCATGTACTAAAAGCGTACTGTGGATTAAACGAACCTAAGTTTGCAAATGCTTTAACAAAAATCTCTTGAATTAAATCAGGAATGATTTCTTTATCTCGAATCATTTTAGAGATGAAGTAAAACAAAGCCCTATCATATTTATTCATGATAAGCTTGTACACTTTCTCATCACCAGATAGAGCACCTTGAACCCATTTAGCATCTTGAATAGAACTATCCGATGCTACTCGTTCTTCTTGAGCAGGTTTTTTCTCCTCAATATTTACATCATTGTCGGGTTTTTGCGGATTTTGTTCAGACATACGTTAACCAAAACAGAAAATTTAGATTTTCGAAAATAAGACTTGTTTTAAGATAAACCAAACGTTTTAAAAGGTTTTCAATAAAGCTCCGTGTCGAATTCCACCTGTTGAAACCAAAAGTTCGTTGAGATTATAAAAATTCATAAAACTTTTTAGGATTAACAAACCTGCAAGAATAATATCTGCTCTTCCTTTCAAAATTAATGGATACATTTTTTCAAGATCATCGGCAGCCATTATACTCCAATCGAGTATTTTTTGATCAACAAATGCTAAACTAAGTTGTAATCCATTTAAGACTTTGGCATCATAGCTCGAAAAACCATGTTCTAAAAAAGCCAAAGTACTTACAGTTCCCGCAACTCCGATTCCTACGAACAGATCTTTAATGCTTGAAAACTCAGAATTTGCTCGAAATTCAGATTGTATGTAATCGCAGGTTTGCTTGATGGTACTTTCCGAAATAGGCGTTTCTTTTAAAAATCGTTCGGTATATCGAACACTTCCCATATCAAAAGAATGCAGTTTTAGCAGATTTGTGCCCTGCCCATAGGCTAATTCAGTACTTCCTCCTCCAATATCAAGCACACAAACCGGAGATTCTATTTTGTTCGGCAAAACGGATAAAGCTCCTGCAAAAGTCCATTCTGCTTCATCATTTCCCGATAATAAACGAATATCAAAACCGAGTTCCTGTTTTACTTTTGTTATAAACTCACTTCTATTTGATGCATCACGAACAGCAGAAGTTGCAGTTACAATCGGCGGTTCACAATGAGGATAAGAAGTTCCTATAATGCTTGAATATTTCTTTAAGGCATCCATTACTCTATTTATAGATGAATCAGAAAGTGTTTTATTTGAATCTACATCTCTACCTAAACGTGGAATTTCCTGTGCTTCAAAAATGGGTATGAGTTGGTTTTTTTCTTGTTCAGCAACTAATAAAAGAACTGTATTAGTTCCTATATCGATTGCTGATCGAAGTCTTTTTGAATTTTCCATTTAATTCGTGGCTGTGTGAAACTCAGGTTTACATTCTTTGCAAGGGCACCATTCGCGCAGAACTTCCCAACGATACATTCCTGAATTATGTCCATCACTCCAATGAATTTGAATGGCATAATTTCCCATTGGTACAATTTGATTGATGTGAACTATGCGTGTTGGTTTTTCAAAAAACACTTTTGGATCGGCTGGAATGCTCATTTGTGCATGTCCACCTTTACAAACAACACAAGGACAAGCCTTTCTTAATCCAAACAATGGAAAACGAGAAACGTGTTCATCTTTCCACAAAATCTCGAGAATAGAGTCCGTTTTATGAACGGTAATTGATTTGGGTTGAATAGCTAGCATATAATTTCTTAAGTATTTATGATATAACTAATGTCTAATCTGAATAAATTTGACTGAAATCTACAAAATTATAAGCCTGAATAATGACAAATTCGCAACCTACTACAAAAATTCTGTCTCAAACGGACTTGACTTTTTTTATCAAAGCGGTTCAAACGTATTATTTTTTCAAGCAAAAAACGGATGATTCTATTTCTTCAGAACTACTGGAGTTATTACAGAATGGACAAGATTTAGTCTATAGTTTGTTTCAAGATTACCTTAAAAAAGAGCGCTTTGAAATTGCGTATTTACAAGATATTAATGAAGTGTTGAAAGATATTTTTTCTATTACTCAAGATGAATCACAAAAAAAAGCTTTGAGTATTTTACCGAATCAAATTGGCGAGATTGAGTTGCAAGAATTGGTTCCCTTGCAGTTTACTGATGTTGAATCAGGAGTTTCCTTAAATATTTTATTTAATAAATCTGCGTCAGTTTGTATGTGGAATCAGGAATAGTTTTTTTTGATTTATATAAGAGCAAATTGAAATCCCCTGCCCCTTTAAAGTTCATTCGTCTTTGTACTTGAAGTTCTTGGTAAAAGGGGTAGTTCTCGAGATCAGTGCAATGCACTAATAAATCAAAGCAAGAAACCAAGTCTTTCCTCCACCTAGCATTTTATGTACTAAATGATACATTTCAATTGGAGGGAGATTAAGAGGGTGGTAAACACGAAAAATGAATTCATAATTTTTTAATCATTGCTCATCCTCATTAATCAAAGCAAATTGAAATCCCCTGCCCCTTTAAAGATCTTTCGTCTTTGTACTTGAAGTTCTTGGTAAAAGGGGTAGTTTTTTCGGTTTGTGCCAATTAGTTCGTTCTTCTCATGGTATAGATCCTGAATCAAGTTCAGGATGATTTGGAAAACAATGACTTATCTCATTTTTAAAACACCGGGAAGCACTTCAAATTCTGCATCAGTAAAACCTATCGGTTCACCGTCAGTTTCAATTCTTAAAAGTTCTTTTGAATGAATCTTTACTTTCTTAGCTCGAAGACTTTTTACTTTTTTATGTTTTAAATGGCCACCATAATAAACTTTCGAATTATTAGTGAGTAATTCAAACCGATTTAAATTTTCCAAAATAATTACATCAAAAAGACCATCATCTAATTTTGCATGTGGTGCTATTTTCATTCCTCCACCAAAATAGGTTCCATTCGCAATAGCCAATAAATTGATAGATAGTTCACCAATTAATTCATCATCAACGCTTAGTGATATTAAATTCGGCTTATGCTTGAGAATTACACTTATTCCTGCCAATAAAAAAGCAACTGTGCCTCCCAGTTTTTTTAAATGCGTTGAGTTATTCACTTTCTCAGCAACGTTTACACTTAAACCTAAACTAGCCACATTATCAAAATACCTGAGATTTAATTTTCCCAAACTGTCTGCACATATACATTTCCCACAATCAATAAATCTAGGCTCAGAATGCTCTGCTCTTCTTATAGCCTGTTCAATATTGTTTTCTATCTGTAACGATCTTCTGAAATCACCACCAGTTCCTGCTGGAATTATGGATAAAGAAACCTCAGGGTTTAGTGGTTTATCATTAAACAGATAACCATTTACAATTTCATTAAAAGTTCCATCTCCTCCCACTGAAAAAATGTGATCGTAACTAGCATGAATGGCTTCCCTTGTTAAAATAGTTGCATGCTCAGGTTCTGTTGTCTCAGAAATTGAAAAATGTTCGTATTGCTCTTGAATAAGTGATTTTAGCTTTTGGATTTTCATTCCAGTTTTTCCGCCAGCCGACTTTGGATTAATAATAAAAAATGCTTTCAAAAGTAAAACCCATTAGTTGTAAGATGTATCAATGTAATTGAAAAAATAACTCAGAAGCAACTAATCGGAATCAAAAAAAGGAGTTACAATAATTTAATTAATACTCGAATTAAATAGAGTCTGCTTATATTTAAGACAAATTAATACTATTTGTTATGATTATTACATTGGATAAAGCCGTAGAATTGCTTTTAAAGGGAGAATTAGTAGCAATTCCAACGGAAACGGTTTACGGTTTAGCTGCTAGATACACAGATCTTCAGGCGATTATTTCTATTTTTGTAACCAAAGGAAGACCATCCGATAATCCAATTATAGTTCATATTTCAAATATTGAGCAATTGAACTTATTAACTAATGACATTACTGATCGCCACAAAGCTCTAATGGATGCTTTTTGGCCAGGACCTTTAACCTTAATTTTTAATAAGTTACCGAACGTTTTTGATAAAATAACTGGTGGCTTAAATACGGTTGCTGTGAGAATGCCATCACATCCTATTGCACTTCAATTAATTGATAAAGTTGGTCCTATTGTTGCACCAAGTGCAAATAAATCGGGAAAACCAAGTACGACTCGGGTTGAACATATTTTACATGATTATTCAGGATATATATCTGTTTTAGATGGTGGAGTTTGTGAAATTGGAATAGAATCAACGGTTTTTGATTGTACTGAAGAAAATTCAGGTTGTCTTTTAAGACCTGGTAAAATTTCTCAGAAAGATTTATTAGATGTTTTAGGCGATTATGAAATCGAAACTCCTAAAAATGGACATATTACAGTTAAACCCAAAAGTCCAGGAATGAAATACACGCACTATGCTCCAAATGCAACTGTTCGCTGGATGAATACATCTGAATTAGAAGGCGTTTTTCAAAATAAAACTCGATATCTCTTTATTCATGGAAATTTTATTACTGGAAATCATAAAGGGTATTCAAGTAATTTTGAGATGTTTTCAAAAGAGTTATTCGACCAATTTCGATTCGCTGATGACTATAATGAAAAAGAAATAGCCATTGAGCCGTTTTCTGCAGAAGATAATCCCCTAGCTCCTGCACTTTTAAACAGAATTCTAAAAGCCATGGAACACTGATTTTAATTCTAATTCGTTTATGGCCCTTAAACCTGCAATAAATCTGGCGACTGCGTCCTCGCAGGTGACTAAAATTTTACGTCAGCGTCCTCGCTGACATCTTTATTTAAATCACCCTGGCGCCAGCGTCCGTTGGTGACTAAAATTTTACATCAGCGTCCTCGCTGACATCTTTATTTAAAGCACCCTGGCGCCAGCGTCCGCTGGTGACTAAAATTTTACATCAGCGTCCTCGCTGACATCTTTATTTAAAGCACCCTGGCGCCAGCGTCCGCTGGTGACTAAAATTTTACATCAGCGTCCTCGCTGACATCTTTATTTAAATCATGAATGAAGCAGAAACCAAACTAATTCAAAAGCTAAATTTCGAGTTTAGATTAATGAATTTTGTTGTTGTAAACGGACGCTTACACTTTTAAAAAGCACCAGCGGACGCTGGCGCTAGGATTAGTAATATCATGAATTAAGCAGAAATCAAATTTATTCAAAATGCTACAATTTGAGTTCTTCTTAATGAATTTGTTGTTGTAAGCGTGGACGCTTACTCTTTTTTTAAAGCACCAGCGAGGACGCTGGCGCTATGTTCTTAGTCGAAATTTGAAGAATCAATTTCTCATTTCTCCTTAATCATTCCTCATTTTTTAGAAGTAAATCTGGGCTCGATTCGTCTGGCAAAGCGTCTCTTAATAAATTCCAAGGTTCTAACAAATTTACTGGCACTTTTTGAATAAATCTTGAAGGATTCGAGAAATACTCACCAAACCCATTTTCTTTTATAATCGGATAGGTAAATAATAATTGATCTTTTGCTCGAGTTGCTGCCACATACAATAAACGCAACTCTTCTTCCAAAGCATCTTCTGAATCAACAGAATAGCCAGAAGGAATAATTCCATCAACACATTGAATAATAAATACGGTGTTCCACTCCAAACCTTTTGCAGAATGAATAGTACTTAGCACTAATGGATTTTCTTCATTTTGTGTTTTTTCTGTGTCAATCGCTGTTCCATCAATTGGGTCTAAAGTTAAATCTTCTAATAATTGAGAGATGTTTAAAAACGGTTTTGCAATCGTCACAAAAGCTTCTAAATCCTTTACCCTTTTTGGAGAATCATCAAATTTCTTCCTACAAATAGGTTCATAATAATTCTTAATCGCTTCAACACAAGCTGAAACATCCATTGACTTTTCTTTTATAAAGGCAAGTAATTCAGAGAGTTGACCAACTTTTTGTAAATAATTTTTAGAAGGACTCACTCCATCTCTAGCTCCTCGCATCCACATCATCAATTCAGAAGCTGATTTAGGCCCAATGCCTTCAATCAAGGTCAAAATCCGACTCCAAGAAATCACATCACCAGGATTTACCACAACTCTAATGTGTGCTAAAACATCTTTTATATGAGCCGCTTCAGAGATTTTTTGACCACCATATTTAACATAAGGAATTCCTTTTCTCGCTAAATCAACCTCAAGATCATAACTATCTCTACTATTTCTGAATAATACTGCAACATCATTTAAAGGGATTCCCTGTTCTCTCAAATGAAGAACATATTGAGCAATGAAATCAGATTGTTCGTTTTCACTTGATGTTTTTATTAAACCTGGCAAATCACCTTCTTCACGAAGCGTAAACAATTTCTTATCGTATTTATTCGTGGCTTGAAGCAATAAATTATTCGCTAAATCCAGTATTTGCTGAGTTGAACGGAAATTTTGCTCCAGCTTAATCACTTCTTTAGCACCAAATTCATCAGGGAAACGCAAAATATTAGAATGATCTGCCCCTCTAAACGCATAAATACTTTGCGCATCGTCTCCCACTGCCATCACATTTCCACTAACCGAAGAGAATAATTTTATTAAATCGGCTTGTAATCGGTTAATGTCTTGATACTCATCAATCATTACATATTTGTTTTTCAAACCAACTTGAGCCTTAATATGTTCTTTAGATTGAAGCAAATCTTTTGTCAAAACCAATAAATCATCAAAATCGAGCATATTTTGAGATTCTTTATACTCAATAAAATCTAATTTTAGTTTTTCGAGGTCCTCAGCAAAATGCAAAAATTGCGGATAAGTAAGCTGAAGAACAGAACTAATTGGAATTTGTTTATTAAACGCCGCAGAAATAATAGAATAAAGTGTTGATTTTTCAGGGAACCTCTGACCTTTGTTTTTTTCCTTATACGTTTGACGAACATGTTGTAAAACTTCTTGAGTATCAGAAGCATCTAAAATCGTAAAAGTCGGATTAATCCCAATTTCACCGCCATGTTCTCTAAGAATTTGAGCACAATACTGATGAAAGGTTCCACCTCTAACACGTTTACAGCGTTCATCTAAAACAGTTGAAGCTCTATCTAACATTTCCTTTGCAGCTCTTCGAGTAAATGTAAGCAACAAAATAGATTGAGGATGAACGCCATCTTCAATCAGACGAGCAAGGCGATAAATTAGCGTTCTAGTTTTTCCAGTTCCTGCACCTGCAATGACTAAATAAGCTCCATTTTGAGCCATAACAGCTTTGTATTGTGCACTATTTAATAACTCAGCATATTTAATCTGATAATTTTTGGACGCATTTTGGCCAGATTCGCTTTTGAGCACAAAGGTTTTCATGGTGGAATTATATGTATAAAATATGTTTTATGAAAATAGTATAATTATTTTCTTTTCATTCTATCTTCACCTATTTTCCGATACTTTTAGAAATCTACACAATTAGCAATCTGTGATGCTTGAACCTACTATTTTACCACATAATGTCGGTTGGATTGAAGTAATTTGTGGCGGAATGTTCAGCGGTAAGACCGAAGAACTTATTCGTCGTGCGCGTCGTGCACATATAGCTGGTCAAACCGTTGTTATTGTTAAACCATCTATTGATGTGAGATATAAACAAGATCATGTTGTTTCTCACAATGCGACATCTTTACCATCTATAATAGCTGAAACTGCCGATCAAATCGTTTTATTAACTGGAAATGCAGACGTTGTTTGCATAGACGAGGCTCAATTTTTCGATAATCGCCTTATTGAAGTAGTTACAACGCTGGCAAACGATGGCAAACGTGTAATTTTAGCAGGTTTAGACATGGATTATATGGGTCGCCCGTTTGAACCCATGCCGCATTTGTTAGCCATTGCAGAATATGTAACTAAATTACATGCAATTTGTGCAGAATCAGGGATGATTGCAAATTTTTCACAACGAATCGTGGACAAAACGGATCGAGTTTTAGTTGGTGAAACTGATTCTTATGAACCAAGAGCAAGGCATTGCTTCAGACCACCGGTTGATTCCCGAAAAGGAAGACCCATAAAACCAATGATTGGTAGTATTTTACCTAAAACTCAAGAAAACGAAGAAGAAAGCGAAAATTATGATTGACATTTTTAGAGGCGGTGTAGGAATCCTTTTTATAGTCGGGCTTGCATTTGTGTTTAGTAACAATAAAAAAGCGATAAATTGGAGATTAGTAGGAACAGGATTGCTCATTCAATTTATTCTTGCTGTTTTCATTTTAAAAGGAAGTGTTCTAGAAAGTTATTTTTTTCCATTAGGTTGGCCTTCTATCTTCTTTAAATGGATTTCTAGCTTCTTTGTTGTTGTTTTAAATTATACAACAGAAGGGTCTAAATTTATATTCGGAAGGCTGGCTGAAGGCCCAGGAATGGAAAATAGCCTTGGGTTTTTCTTTGCTTTTCAAGTATTACCAACAATTGTTTTCTTTGCTGCCTTAACAGCCTTGCTATATCATTATGGTATTTTGCAAACCGTTGTTCGTTTCATGGCAAAAGGAATGCAAAAAGCATTGGGAACATCAGGTGCAGAATCTTTAAGTGTGATCTCAAATATTTTTGTTGGGCAAACCGAAGCGCCTTTAGTGGTAAAACCTTACGTAGAAAAAATGACTCCATCAGAATTAATGGCGGTTATGACAGGTGGAATGGCAACGATAGCTGGCGGAGTAATGGCGGCTTATATTCAAATGTTGGGAGATTCTTATGCAGTAGCCCAACAAGTTACCTTAGAAATTGGCAGACAATTATTTGCAGAACAGTTATTAGGAGCAAGTTTAATGGCAGCCCCTGCTGCTTTAGTAATTGCTAAAATTTTAATGCCTGAAACGGGAGAACCACTTACTAAAGGAAATGTAAAGCTAAGTGTAGAAAAAATAGATGCGAATGGAATTGATGCTGCATCCTCTGGCGCTGCTGATGGACTTAAACTAGCTTTAAATGTTGGAGCTATGTTATTAGCGTTTATTGCCTTATTAGCTATGTTTAATTCTATGTTAAGCAATGTGGGTTCATTCGTAGGCTTAGACTCATTAGGAATCGATTTAACGATTCAAAAACTATTAGGGTGGATCTTCTCACCTGTTGCTTTTTTAATTGGAATTGATTGGAATGATGCGGTTCAAGTTGGAACTTTATTAGGAACCAAATTAGTACTAACAGAATTTATCGCTTACTTAGATTTATCAACTGCAATTGCAAATGGATCATTAAGTCCAAAAACAATTGCAATGGCAACGTTTGCTTTATGTGGATTTGCAAATTTTTCTTCTATTGCTATTCAAATTGGCGGAATTGGAGGAATTGCACCAAACAGAAAATCAGAGTTAGCAAAATTTGGATTAAAAGCAGTTATGGCAGGAACTTTAGCCAATTTAATGACCGCAACAATAGCCGGAATACTTTATTAAGTAATAAATCTTTCAAAAAGCAGTATTTTTAAAACAATTTTTAAAATCTGCTACGTTACACAGATTTTAATTTTAACCTATAAACCAATAACTAATCAACATGCAATCGAACCTGATACGTTCTATTCTTTTTATATCTGTTATCTTATTAACCGCCTGTACATCAGGAAATAAAGTCGAAAAAGAAAAAGGGTCTAAAATCGGAGAGGTTAACGGAAAACCAATTTATTTCGAAGACGTTTGGAGTGAATTCATGAAATCGAATACTGCTACGCAAGATTCGATAAGTCTAGACAATTTTAAAAGTTTTAGCGACCTCTATTTAGATTACAAATCTAAAATTGCAGCTGCAGAAGTTGCCGGTTATTACAAAGACACCACAATTGTTCAAGAATTAACCAATTACGAAACACAATACGCCATGCCTTATTGGCTGGAAAAAGACATTGAGAAACGTCTTTTAGATGAAATTGTAGTCCGAAGCAAAGAAGAAATTAAAGTTTCGCATATTTTAATTGAAATCATTCCAAATTCACCACCTTCAGATACGTTAAAGATCTACAATACCTTGTTAGATGCAAAAAAGAAAGCTGAAAATGGTGCCAATTTCGATTCTCTTTCTACAAAAATATCATCTTATAGAGATGGCCGAAGCATGGGTGGCTCATTAGGTTATATGTCTGCGGCTTGGGCTGTTAAACCCTTTGAAGACATGGCTTACAATACTCCTGTTGGTAACATTTCTATGCCATTTAAAACGCAGTTTGGTATGCACATTATCTTGGTTCAAGATAGAAGACCAAAAACAATGGACAGAATGATATCACATGTTTTCTGGAGATCAGGTGGAAATAAAGTAAAACAAGATTCCATGATTGCAGTTGCTACTGATTTAAGATCAGCTATTCTTGATGGAAAAATGAGCTGGGATTCAGTAGTAGTACATTATACTGAAGATGGATTAAGTAAAACAAAAAAGGGTTCTATTGGATGGGTTGAACCAGGAAGATACATGCAAGCATTTAATGATTCTGTTTTTGCATTAAAAAAAGTTGGCCATATTACTTATCCTTTTTATAGTGGATATGGTGTTCACTTGTTAAAATTAGATTCTGTAAGAACGTATGGAAGCGATGACGAAAAACGAGTTGAGTTATTAAGTAAACTTAAAAACTTACCACGCTATAAAAATAATAAAGAAGCTACCTATGCCCGATTACGAGAAATTTCGAAGGCGACTAAAAATGATGAAAATGCAAAAAGATTTTATGCTTTTATTCGAAATGATTCCATAAAAGCTTTAAAAATGCCTGAAGTTAGCATTCCAAATTCGATAGCATCAACTGTTTTATTTAGTATGCGTGGTAAAAATTTTACCTTCGATGACTTCATGAAATATTTGAAAACTAGAAATCCTAAACAAGTTGCTTCCGATTATCGTTATCCAATTCTTGATGAATATATCAACGAAAAAACAGCTGAGTTCTTAGTTCCGATGACCAAAGAACAATTCCCTGAGTTTAGAAAAACAACAGAAGAATATAAAAATGGCTTAGTAGTTTTTAAAATTTCTGAAGACTCGGTCTGGAATTATGTTAAAACAGATACAACAAACTTGATTGAATTGTACAATCAAGATCCAAGTCGTTTTTGGTTCGAAAAACGCTACGCTTATTGGAGAATTTCTACACAGAACGATTCTTTATTAACGGCTATTCAAACAGACTTAAATAATGGAACATCTGTTGACTCACTGAAAAAATGGAATAAAAACATCTTTATGCTTGAAGATATTATTTCAGACTTAAGTGAGGAACCTTTCTACCGTTTAGAAAAACTTGAAGCTGGAAAAACAACTGAAATTTTTGATTACAAAAAAAGAAAAACCATTCTCTATTTGGAAGAAATTCTAGAACCTAGACAAATGACTTTTAATGAAGCTTTTTATAGAGTTGTTGCTGAATATCAGCCTATAAGAGAGAAAAAATGGCTAGAAAGTCTTAGAAATCAATTTAAAGCAGTATCCTTTTCTGCTGAATTAGAGCGCTCATTTAATGAAAAAAAAGCTAGTCTTTAATGCTTTAAGCTTATTCATTTTAGGATTCAGCCTTTTACCATTAAGTTGTGAACAGGCTGAAAAACCCTTAGCAGGAACGCCTTTAGCAAAAGTAGGCAAAAGCTATTTATACGAACAAGATGTTCTAAGACGCTTACCTGATACATTTAATGAAGAACAGAAGAATAACTTCATTACACAATATCGAGATCAATGGGTGCGTAGAGAACTCATAGCTCAAGAATCAAAAAGAAGTGGACTTGCTGAGCAAGAAGAACTGAAATTAAAGATTGAAGATTCTGAAAAAGATGTATTAGCTCAGGCTTACAGAGATTTTTGGATAAATAACACTGATAGTGTTCAAGTCAGTTTAAATGAAGTTCAAACTTTTTATGAAAATAATAAGTCTCAATTTATTCTTCAGGAAAGACATATTCAATTTAGACATATTAAAACGGCAAATTTAGAAAACTCTAAAGCAGCTAAAAGTGATTTAATGAGAGGTATTTCATTTGAGAAAGTTGTAGAGAAATATGCTCTTGATAAAGCTTCTACCCTTTCTGAAGCTCAGGTTTATTATCCAATTCAATTAGCAGCTTCACAATATCCTGAACTAAATAAATACTTGCAGGTAATTGGAAACATGGAAATTTCCATTATTCGCTTATTAGATGGAAAATATCATTTTGTTCAAATAACCGACGAAAGGCCTGCCGGAACACACCCGGATTTAGACTGGATACTAGATAGAATTAAAGAATGGCTCATTCTTGAGAAAAAACGAAAAATACTTGCTACCTTAGAGCGCGAATTATATTTAAAAGCAGAATTAAACAATGAAATTAAACTTTTCGAAATCAATTAAAAATCCAACAATCATGAGTGTTTACCGCTCCTTTTTTGTATTAATCATAGTCTTAATCATTGGAAATGATTTTGCTTTTTCACAAAGAATGCAAGTTGCAGACCAAATTATAGCAACGGTAAATAGTAAAATAATTCTAAAATCAGATATCGACAGTCTTTCAAGAATGTATATGAAAGAAACTCGTCAGCCCTTTTCTGATAAATTATGGTATAGTTTACTCAATGCTGAAATTGAAAAGTTTATGCTTATTGAGCAAGCAAAGATTGACTCCATTGAAGTTACAGACGAAGAAGTAGATCGGAAATTGAATCAACGTATTCGCATGATGGTTAGACAAGCGGGAAGTGAAGAAGTCTTGGAAAACTATTTTGGTAAATCTCTAATTGAGTTACGTGTAGAATGGAAACGACTTTTAAAAGATGATGAGTTGGTAAATAAAGTACGCATGACAAAAATGAATGGAATAACCATTACTCGCCCTGAAGTTTTTAATTTTTACAATGACTTTCCCAAAGATTCCATTCCAACTTTGCCAGAAAGAGTAAAATTGGCTCATATTGTACGTATTCCTAAGCCAAATACAAATGCTAAAAAAGAAGCTTTCGATAAAGCTGCAGCCATTCGTGATTCAGTTTTAAATCATGGAAAAACTTTAGAAGAGATGGCAAAATTGTATAGTGATGATACATCTGCACCAAATGGTGGCGCATTACCATTAATTGATATTGCTGAACTAGTTCCTGAATATTCTGCAGCAGCAGCTGCCCTTCCAATTGGCGGAATTTCACAAGTAGTTGAAACAACTTATGGATATCATGTTATTCGATTAAATAAACGCGTTGGTGATCAAATCGAAACGAATCACGTTTTGATAAAAATAGATTCAGAAAATGTTGATGAAGAGACTGAAATTAACAAGCTAACATCTATTAGAGATAGCTTATTGACCAATAAGAAATATGATTTTGCAACTTTTGCTCGTAAGTTCTCCGAAGATAAATCAACTTCTGCTTCAGGTGGATTATTAAAGAATCCACAAACAGGTCAGCCTTATCTTGAATTAAATGCTATTGATCCTGCTTTATACCGAATCGTTTTGCTACTTGAAAATGTTGGTGACATTTCTGAACCAAAACCATTTACTACAAATCCTCCTGCTTCCCAAAAAGCCTATCGAATTGTTCAACTATTAGATAGAGTTGAAGAGCATAAAGCGAACTTAGAATTGGATTACGATTTATTTATGAATATTGCTTTACAACAGAAAAAAGAAGCATTTTTTAGAAATTGGATTTCATCCATCAAAAAAGATTTTTATATCGAATATAAAGTTCAAATCCCCAAAGAATATCAATTATAATATGAGTGATTCTGCAAAAGAAAAACTTGCAATTAATTTTGCTACTGATTTCGAAAAACTAAAAACCGAAATAGGAAAAGTGGTAGTTGGCCAACATGAAGCGGTTCATCTTCTACTCTTAAGTCTATTTTCACGTGGACATAGTGTACTTGTTGGGGTTCCAGGTTTAGCTAAAACCTTGTTAGTAAAAACAGTCGCTCAAACCTTAAACTTAAGTTTTAATCGAATTCAGTTTACTCCTGATCTAATGCCTGGCGATATTACAGGTACTGAAATTATTGATGAAGACCAAACTGGACATAAACAATTCAAGTTTATTAAAGGTCCAGTTTTTTCAAATTTAGTTTTAGCAGATGAAATTAATAGAACTCCACCTAAGACTCAAGCTGCTTTATTAGAAGCTATGCAAGAGCATAGAGTTACGGTTGCTGGAAAATCCTACGATTTACCAAATCCATTTTTTGTATTAGCAACACAAAATCCAATTGAACAAGAAGGGACTTATCCCCTTCCTGAAGCTCAACTTGATCGTTTTATGTTTAACCTATGGCTAGATTATCCAAGTTTTGAAGACGAATTGGAAATTGTTAAACGTACAACGAGTCCCTCACAAACTACTGTTAATGCAACATTAAAAGCAGAAGATATTATTAAAGCTCAGGCATTAATTAAAGAAGTTTCTGTTCCTGATTCAGTAACAAGATATGTTGTCTCTCTAGTTGGTAAAACTAGAACAAAGTCAGAATTAGCTACCAAAGAAGTAAACAAATATGTTTCTTGGGGTGCTGGCCCAAGAGCTTCACAAAACTTAATTATTGGTGGAAAAGCATTAGCCTTAAGTGAAGGTCGCTTTTTTGTAACTGAAGACGATATTAAACGATTAGCTGTTCCTGTTTTACGTCACCGTATTGTTATAAACTACACAGCAGAAGCCGAAGGAATTTCAACGGTTGAAATCATTAATGGGCTACTTTAAGAAATGATTATTTCAATTCTTATTCTTACTGCTGGTTTAGTTCTATTAACCTTAGGAGCAAAATGGCTTGTTGAAGGTTCTTCAGCTTTGGCAATCGGATTTGGCATTAGACCTATTATTGTTGGAATGACTGTAATTGCTTTTGGCACATCTATGCCTGAATTTGTATTCAATTTAGCTGCAACTCTAAAAGGCTCCAATGATTTAGGTTTAGGAAACATTGTAGGTTCTAACATTGCTAATATTGGATTGGTACTTGGAATAAGTGCATTAATTCAACCTATAAAAATTGATAAGAAACTCATAAAAGTTGAATATCCTTTTGTTTTTGGAACCTCAGTCCTTTTCTTCCTATTAGCCTTAGATGGTGAAATTGGATTGTTTGATGGAATTGTACTTAGCCTAATTTTCGTTTTGTTTTTATGGTACATGTTTAAAAACAGCGCCGTAGTTGAGGGTGATATACTCGCAGATATTCCAAAAGAAGTTGACAAAACTAAAACTCCCAAGCATATTGGATTATCCATTTTAGGTTTAGTTCTACTTATTTCTGGCGCTCGATTAATGGTAGAATCTGCAGTTGATATTGCAAGAGCACTAGAAATTCCAGAACTCATTATAGGCTTAACCATAATTGCAATTGGAACTTCCTTACCTGAACTAGCAGCCTCAGTGGTTTCTACCATAAAACAAGAAGGTGATATTTCTCTTGGTAATGTTTTGGGTAGTAATATTTTTAATATTCTTTTTGTAATAGGAATTCTTTCTCTTTTTATGCCAACACTTGCAGAAGGAAGCACAACTTTAACCTTGCATTTTCCAGCAATGTTAATCATGACGGCACTTCTTTACCCTCTCCTGTTATTAAAAACACATATCAGCCGTTTGGATGGCTTTTTGTTTTTAGTTCTTTATGTGACGTACACAGTTTTGTGTTACACAATAGGTTAATCTGGGAGTTTGTATATGATTAGTTCATTCGAATTTCAGTTTACTCCTATTCTTTCACCTTGGATACTTCTTCTTTTGTTTCTTGCAGGTGTTGTACTTATTTTCAGAATGTACAAAAATGAAAACCTGACTACAGGTATGAGATGGTTATTACAAAGCATTCGTCTATTTAGTTTATCCATTCTTTTTTTTCTACTACTACAACCTTTATTTATAAGTAATGAACAGATTGATGATTTACCAAAAATTGCCATTCTATTAGACAATTCAGAAAGTACTACCATTAAAAATGGGCGCTATAATGGAATAGAAAGCTATAAATCTATTTTAGAGAAGCTACAATATTGGGATACAACTAAAGTAAAAACGAAACTTATTGAGTTTGGGATTTCTCAAAATGAAAATAGTTTAATCGATTCGCTATCATTTAATCAAAAAGAAACTGATTTATATGCCGTGATTCAGTCGATTTTAGAAAACGAAGATGAATACGATGCTGCCCTTCTAATTTCAGACGGAAATTATACCATTAACCGCGATCCCATTTTTGCAGCAGACAACTCTCCTTTTCCAATTAACAGTATTGCTTTAGGTGATACTATTCCTGTAAAAGATTTTGTCTTGAAATCAGTGAATCCTCCTGCATTAGCTTATCGTGGAACTCCATTTACACTTCCATTTAGAATAATGCGTTCTGGTTTTAATGAAAATCAAACGGTCTCTTTAAGTCTGTCTAAGAACAATAAAATTATTCAGCGAAAAAAAGTTCGATTTAAAGCAGGACAAACAATTTTAAACGATTCACTTAGTATAATTTCTAATGAAACAGGTTTAAATCGCTGGAAATTAGAATTAGAGAAAAATTTGAGTGAATTTACTACTCAGAACAATACCATCAGTTTTACGGCTAGAATTATAGATAACAAAACTAAAATAGCTCATCTTAGTTTTGGTGTACATCCCGATGTGAAAGCTTTGCGCTACATATTAGCTCAAACAGAAAACACTGAATTACTAATTGGAAACTGGATTTCAGGAAGTTCATTTATTGAACCCATTTCAGATACGATTGCAGATAGTGTTCAATTATTTATTTTGCATGGCTTTCCTCATCCCAAAATGCCCGCTAGTTTAATTAATAAAGTATTAAGTTGGACAAGTCAAAAATCAACCATTTGGCTTACTCTTCCTACTCAGGGAAATTTACCTTCAAATTCAGATAATTTGGTTTCAATTCCAAGCATTTTAAATAATCAAATTCCTTTTACAAACACGGAATTGCTAATTAATGTAGCGGAAAAAAATCATCCCATTTTGGACTTGCCAGATATTAACACAAACGGAATAACGATTAAGGCAAAACAGCGCTCTGCACAAACGGATCTCAAAGCAAAAACACTATTGTCTCTATCTTACAGAGGTGTTGATTTAGCACAACCTGCTTTAGTTACGCTTCAAAATCAAACGAAACGGTACACACAATTCACCTTTTTTGATTGGTTTAAAACGTATTTGAATGGCGGTAAAGAAAAAGAGTTTATTGAACAGCTCATAAAAAATACCGTTGAATGGACTATTGCTTCTCCTGTTCAAAAACAATTAGAACTTTCAGTACCCGATCGCGAGCTACAAGAGAATGAAACATTTACGCTTACAGCTCGCTTGAAAAACGAAAGTTTATTACCAATTCAAGATGCTACTATTCGAATTAAGGTAAAACAAGGCGGTTCACAAATTGATTCATTTATATTGAATTCAGCTGGTGATGGAACGTATTCCAAAACGATTGGCCCGATTGCTGAAGGTCTCTTTACTATTGAAGCAGAAGCATTCGTGGGTGAAACAAAAATTGATGATGATAAAGCAACATTTAGTGTTTCCGCGATCAGTAATGAATACAGAGTTATTGAACGGAATCAACAGTTGTTAACCAATATTGCCTTTGCAACCGACGGAAAAACGGTAGACTTCTCAGAAGCTGAAGAAATGTTTAAACAGCTTTCAAAAGACTTATCTGATAAAGGTAAAATCACTACAATTGAAAAAGAAACGGCTCTTATTGACTATTATCAATGGTTAATTTTACTAACGTTTCTTTTAACACTTGAATGGGGAATCAGAAAAAAATTGGCTCTACGCTAATTTTGTTGATTCTTTAAACAACTCTGCCATTCTAATAAATTCATCAGAAGTAAGCTCTTCTGCCCTTTTATCTTTCCATTCATCAAAAACTTCGCTGTTTAAACCAAGAATTTTAAGCGCATTGCTCAATTTTTTTCTGCGCTGATTAAACGCAGTTCTAACTAAAAGTTTAAATTCAGTAATAATTTCAGCATGTTGTTTTTGATGCATCATAAAAGAAACAACTGCTGAATCGACATTGGGTTGTGGATAAAACACTTGTCTTGGAACTTTAAAAAGAATATCAGCGGCGCTAAAGAATTCTGTTTGAATCGTTAGAATTCCATATTCCTTTGTTCTTTTTTGAGCAATTAAACGTTGTGCAACTTCTAATTGCATCATAATAACCGCTTGATGAATACTTTCTGCCTGATCAAATAAATGGAATAAAATAGGAGAAGTGATATAATAGGGAATATTGCCTATCACAAAAATCCGTTGGTTTTCACTTGTTCTATAATCTGAAAAATTTACATCTAAAACAGATTGTTCAATGAGTTGAATTCCAGGATAAGTGACTCTCAATAAATCGACAGCACGATTATCTAGCTCAATAGCTTTATAATTTGGATAACTCCTATAAAGGAATTGAGTTAAAGCTCCTGTTCCTGGACCAATTTCGATTACCAAATCATCGGGACCGGCAAAAAGAGATTGTACAATCTTTTGAGCAATATTCTTATCCTGTAAAAAATTCTGACCTAATGATTTTTTTGGTTGAATTGACATTTCGGCAATAGTTCCTTTTCTAAAATTCCTTTACATTGTAGGATTATACAATGATGATGAGACATGGAAATTATTAATCCCTCAAATATAGCGATAGATTTTGGCTTAAAGACGTTGGAAAAACGTTTTGCGAAAACAAAAACGCATCATTCATTAAAAATTGGTGTTCCTAAGGAATATGCAATTAATGAACACCGTGTTAGCATAACTCCAAGTGGTGCTACTATATTGGTAGCTAATGGCCATGAAGTACTTGTTGAACATGGCGCTGGAATATTTGCCAATTTTACAGATCAAGATTATGCTGATGCAGGAGCACAGTTAATCTATTCATCCAAAGAATTATATGAACGATCTGAACTTATAGCCAAAGTTGCTCCACCCAACACTACTGAAACCTCTTATCTTCAACGAAATCAAATGCTTTTATCTGCATTACATTTAGGTAGTCAGAAAGAGTCTTTTTTTGATCATTTAATTAAGAATCAAATTACTGGTGTTGGTTTTGAATTTATTGAAGATGAAACTCATTCTTTTCCTATTGTAAGAATGATGCATGAAATTACAGGCTCATTATCGGTTCAAATTGCGGCTCACTATTTAGAAACAAAACAAAACGGTCAGGGAATCTTATTAGGTGGAATCTCTGGCATTCCTCCTGCTGTTGTAGTTATTCTAGGTGCTGGGATTATTGCCGAATATGCAGCTAGAACGGCCTTGGGATATGGTGCTCAAGTTTTTATACTCGACAATGACTTAAGTCAGTTGAGACACATGGAAAACACTTTAGATCGTAGAGTTATCACAGCTATGGCAAACCCACAATATATTATGACAGCTTTAAAACATGCTGATGTAGTTATTGGTGCCGTTATGGACGAGGGAAAACGAGCTCCGTGTTGGGTAACTGAAGATATGGTTGCTCAAATGAAGGCAGGAAGTGTTATTGTAGATACAGTAATTGATCAAGGTGGCTGTGTTGAAACTTCAAAAGCTACAAGTATTCAATATCCTATTTTCACTAAATATGATATCATTCATTATTGTGTTCCGAATATCCCATCAACAGTTGCAAGAACCGCAACTACAGCTTTGAGCAATGTAATTGTTCCGTTTATTCTCGAAATTGGCGACAAAGGAGGAATTGAAGCCGCATTGTGGACTAATATTGCTCTGAGAAATGGAACGTATGCTTATAGAAATCATTTAACAAAAAAATCACTTTCTGAGCAATTTAATCGTCCTTACCGTGAAATTGACATGTTAATTGCAAGTGCATTTTAAACTGAATTTAGAGCATGGATAAACTTCCAATTGACTATAGTTTACTAGAACAACTCCCCGTTGGGATTTTTATAACTGATACTGATTTAAACATCGTTTTTTGGAATAAAAAATTAGAAATGTGGACTCGTATGCGTACAAACGAAGTTCTTGGAAAAAAAATTACCAGCTTCTATCCACATTTGACGCAAGTAAATTATCATTCACGTATTCAAGATGTGATAAATGGCGGACCTGCGGTTATTTTTTCGAGTCAGCTTCACCCCTATTTTATTCCTTCAAAACTTCCTGATGGGTCATTTCGTGTTCAACACACAACCTTAACTAGAAATTCAGGAACAGATAGCAAATACTACTTAGTATTTACAATTCAAGATATTACCGACACACACAGACACCTTGAAAAGATTAAAGACTTACGTAAAAAAGCTTTAGTCGAAATTCAACAAAGAGAATCTATTCAGTTAGAATTGCATGAAAGTCGGGAAATGCTGGTTTCTATTAATAGAAATATTTCTGAAGGAATTTTTAGAATGAGCCCAGGACTTGGTATTACCTATGCTAATAATGCCTTAGTTTCTATTTTGGGCTATTCCAAAGTTGAAGAATTAATTGGTATAAATCCTCTAAGTACACATGTTTTATCTTCAAATAGAGATAGTATTATTGAACAATTAGTTAGTGGTGAACGATTTATTTATGAGGAAATAAGATTAAAACGTAACGATAACACCATTTTTTGGGGACAACTAAGCATTACCTCTACATTTAATCCAGAAACGAATCAATTTTATGCCGATTGTTTAATTTCAGACATAACTTCTCAAAAAATTCAATTACAACGAATTCAAGAAAGTGAAGAGCAATACCGTAATTTATTTCAAAATTCTATGGTTGGAATGTATCGTATTAGTATAAAAGACGGTACTATTTTAACGGTAAATAAAAAAGGCTTAGAAATTTTTGGGTTTTCAACTTTTGAAGAAATTCATCAACATAATTTATATCGAGATGAAGCAGACTGGACAAAACTTAGAATGATTCTTCAACGCAAAAAAGTGTTGGATGAACTTGAAGTTCAGTTACGAAAAAAAGATGGAACCATATTTTGGGTTTCAATTTCAGCTAAATTGAATATAAAAGAAGGTTATATTGAAGGTGTAGTTCTCGATATTGAAGAACGTAAACAAGCTGAAATTTTACAGGCAGCGCTATACAGAATAGCTGATAGATCCAATTCATCAAATGACATAAAGCAGTTTTTTGCAGAAATCCATCTTATTGTAAATGAGTTAATGGATGCATCAAATTTCTTTATTGCAGAATACGATGTCCCAAAAGATTTAATCATATTCACCTATCTCGTTGATGAAATCGATAAAATAGCCTTACCCAAAAAACCATCAAATGGAATTACGGAATATATAATTAGAACTAGCGAGCCAGTTTTACTAAAACGTAAAGATATAATTGAAATGGCTGATGCTGGTTTAATCGAAATTGTAGGTGAGCTTTCAGAACAATTTATTGGAGTTCCACTTCGATCGGCATCAAAAACCATTGGAGCACTTTGTGTTCAATCTTATGACAATCATGATGTGTATTCTGAGCGTGACGTTGAAGTCTTAACCTTCGTTGCTCAGCACGTTACAACCGCTCTAGAACGCCGCAGATACGAGGACAGCCTGTTAGATGCAAAAAACATGGCAGAAGCGGCTAGCAAGTCAAAATCCTTGTTTCTTGCAAACATGTCTCATGAATTAAGAACTCCTTTAAATTCAATAATTGGATTTACTAGAAGAGTAATTAAACGTTTAGAAATTGCAGCAGATAAACCAGGAATTCAAGCTCTAGAAACAGTTCAGCGAAATGCTGTGAATTTATTAAAGTTAATAAATGACGTTTTAGATATATCAAAAGTTGAAGCTGGCAAATTATCTTATTCGTATAAAGTTGTTAGCATGAATGAGGTCATTTCAGATATAATAAATGATTTGGAACCTTTAGCAACACAAAAATCAATTCAGCTTTCTTTTACTCAAAATGAAACTACTTTTGGGAAAACGGATCCATTTCGACTTCGACAAATTCTTTTAAATATTATCAGTAATGGTATAAAATTTACTGATAACGGAAGTGTAAACGTATCAACCGAAATTGTTCCATTTAGTGGTCAGAATTACGTTAAAATTAGTGTTGTTGATACTGGAATTGGGATTGATAAAGAAAAAATCCATTTGATTTTTGAGCTTTTCGAACAAGTTGATCGTGATAAAGATAGAGCTCGTGGCGGAACTGGTTTAGGTTTGGCCATTTCTAAAAAAATGATAAATGATATGGGTGGTGAAATTGAAGTCCTTTCTGATTTTGGAAAAGGAAGTACCTTCAATGTTTACATTCCAACTCAGAATACCATATCAAAACCTTTATATACAGAACAAACAGTCTAGAATTACATTATGAGTTTAATAACAGATAATTCTTCATTTAGAGTTCTTATTGTTGATGACTTAGACGACAATAGAATGTTGCTTCGTTTAGACCTTGAAGACGAATTACCAGGCATTTACATAGACGAAGCAAATAATGGTTTGAATGCATTAGAAATGCTTCGAAACAATAATTATACTCTTGTTTTATGTGATTTAATGATGCCCGATATTGATGGTTTTGAAGTCTATAAAAGAGCAAAAGAAATACCACATAACTATAATTTGCCATTTATATTTATTTCTGCCAATCAAGATCATAATATGGCAGTTAAAGGATTAGAATTAGGTGCTTTTGATTTTTTGAAAAAGCCTTATGATATAACTGAGCTCATTCTAAAATCAAGGAATCTGTGTCGATTGAAATTATTTTATGATAAACAGGTTCATCTTTTATCTCAGTTAGAAGAAGCAAATCTAAAACTGGAAGAGTCTAATGTTCAGAAAGATGAAGTACTTCGAATTGTCTCACATGACATGCGAAATCCTTTAGGAAATATGATTGGCTTAGCTCAAATTCTATATGATGAACCGGAGCAAATTCCTGAAGATATTCAAGGGATTTCTGAAATAATTATACGCAGTGGTGAGAATCTCTTAACTATTGTAAACACCTTATTAGATGCTGCACGATTAGAATCAGGGAAAATACAACTCAATTTATCAGAAACTGATTTAATTCAGATGATTCATGAAGAGGTTGAACAGTTCTCCTACTCTGCCCGACAAAAACAAATTAAATTAACATTTATCTGTGAGTTACAAAATGCTTTTATAACTATTGATGAGCCTAAAATCAGGCAATCAATTGCTAATTTGATTTCAAATGCGATTAAATTTACCTCTGCAAATGGAACGGTTACTATTCAACTTACTTATGATAATTCAAATTATCTAATAGATGTGTTAGATGATGGAATTGGAATTGACGAAAAAAGTCTTCCTTTTATATTCGACAAGTTTAGTTCTTTTCAACGAACTGGAACTAAGAATGAACGAGGAACAGGTCTTGGCTTATCGATAGTAAAAGCCTTTATAAACCTGCATAATGGTAAAATTGAAGTGAAATCCAGTGTTAATACAGGAACATGTTTCAGAATATACTTACCAGATAATTCCAACAATTTGAAAAAAGACAGCGATTAAAATAAAGCTCAACCTAACACTAGTTTTAGTCATAAAATTCGTAAACAAAAAGCCATAGGTAAATTTGTTTTCAGTTAGCCATTTATAATATAAGTGTCTATGTAAACTTCCAATTGCAACAGATACATGACCATGCAAAATGGTTAAACTGAATCCGAATGCAAATAAAAGTGTGCCGGCATAATTAAAATAGATATTTGAATCAGCCATTTCTCCTAAACGAAAAAATGGCCAAGAAAAGAAAAACATTAACAATGGAGCTAAACTCCAATTTATTACGGAAATTCTTTTAAAATTATTATCCGTTAACTCATTTTTTCTACTATGACTCATTTGCATAAATTAGTCAGAAATTTCAGCTAATTTTTCAGTTAAGGTTATGATATAGCGATAATTATTATCACTCATTGCTTCAGTCAATAGAGTTTTAACAACAGAATTACTTTCTAATTTTGCTAATAAAGCTTCTAATTTAGTTTGATCTAGGAGTTCTAAAGCTTCTATTAAATCCTGTCTAAATGCTTTTGAATATGAGTAAATTTCGATCCAATTAGTATCGTGTTCATTCTGAAGGGACTGGCTTTCTTCTTCTTCTGTTAAAACATTGTATTCAACATGAATGAATTTTTCAATTGTTCTTAAGAGAAAATCTAAGTTTACCGGCTTTAGAATAAACTCATTAAATCCGAATTGTATTAAATCTGTTCTCGTCTCTGCAAAAATACTCGCAGTAATGGCAATAACAGGAATTGAGTTATACTCTTTTACTTTTCTTACTTCTGCCAAAAACTCTTTGCCATCCATTTCAGGCATAATAATATCACTTAATATCAAATCTGGTTTTATAGTCTTCAGATTTTCAAGCGCAGGTTTAGCACGGTCATAATCATGACAAATAAATCCAATTTGACGAAGAAATTCGGTTAGGATTGCTCTATTCTCATCAATATCATCAATAACATATAAGACAGGCGGATTTTCTGGATCTTTTAAACTAATGACTCTGTCTTTGTGAAAGCTTTCAAACTGATGGTCACCTTGTTTAATTTCAGTAAGTGGCAAGATTAATTTAAAACTAGAACCTTTGCCCAATTCGGAAGTAACGGTGATCTTCCCTCCCATTATTTGAGCAATTTTCATTGAAATAGTTAGACCAAGACCTGTTCCTTTTGAGAAGTTTTCGGTCTGAACTTGATGAAAAGCATCGAATATTTTATCTAATTGCTCAGGTGGTATTCCAGGACCAGTATCTCTAACTTCGAATACAAGAAGATCTTCAGCTTCAACTTTTGAAAAAACCGATATACCTCCCTTTTCAGTATATTTTAAAGCATTTCCAATCAAATTAATTAAAACCTGACGTAATTTATTAAAGTCCTGATCAATGTATTCTGGCAAATCAGGTGATTTTTCAAAACTAAGCGAAAGTTTATTGTTACGAGCTTGTAGCAACATCATATTTTCAAGATCATATAAAAAATCAGGTAAAGAAGAAACGGTTGTTGATACTTCCATTCTACCTGCTTCTATCTTAGATAAATCAAGAATATCGTTAATCATTGATAATAAATGCTCCCCACTATTATGCATTATGGCAACATAGTCGCGATATTTTTGGGGTAAATCGCTAGCATTCTCTAGAATTTGAGCAAATCCTAAAATGGCATTTAATGGTGTTCTCAGTTCATGAGACATTGAAGCCAAGAAACGAGATTTAGCTAAGTTTGCTGTTTCAGCTTCAAGTTTAGATTGCAATAACTCTTCTTCAGTTTTTTTACGATTTGAAATATCATGACCAACTAAAACATATTGACTATTAGGATTGAGTTTTGAATCGACGAAAGAAATAGTAATTAAAAATGTTTTTGTTTCTTTCAGTTTAGTCACTAATCCAATTTCTGCCGTTTTAATTGAGTTTTGTTGATCAAAAACAGAGTGAATAAATTCTTGAAAAACTTCTAAGGATTCCTCCGAAACTAATTTGCCGATAAACTTTCCAACTAACTCGTTTGGCATATAACCTAAAATTTGATTAAAAGATGGACTTGCATAAAGAGCTTTTGCTTTATTATCACAAACTGCGATTAAATCACCTGCGTTTTCACTTATTAATCTAAATAGCTCGTCTCTTTTATATAGTTCATCTGTTCTCTTCTTTACCTCAGACTCAAGAAAACTATTTTGTTTGCGCAATCTTTCAGAATTCAATCTAAAACCAGCGTAAATTAATAGTAAAATAAAACCAAGTAGCGATATTCTGAAGGATGCTGTATCCCAAAAAGCTGGTAAAACAGTAAATGTAAGTTTAGCAGGCTTTGTACTAACTAATCCTGAAGCTGTAACTCCCTTAACTTCAAAAGTATAGGTTCCACTTGCTAAATTTGTGTATTGAACACGCTGTAAATAACTTCGGTTCCAGTCTTGTTCAAAACCTATTAAACGATAATCATATTGTAATTGATCTGGATTTGAAAAATGCGGAGCCGTAAAATCGATTGTGATAAAATTATCATCGCTTGTTAAAACTGAGTCTTCAGATAAATCTCTTTCTATTCCCCAAATACTTGTTTTTTCTATATAAATTGGTGGTTCAACTTCTTTAAAATTTTCATTTTTCAAGTCAATTTCAGTAAGTCCTTTTACTGTTCCAATGTACATTTTATCCTTTTTAAAAAATCCTGTTTTAGGATTCGTTTCATTAGATATTAAGCCATTTTGGGTACTATAATAGAGAATCCCATCAGGTGTAAATCGACTAACTCCTTTTTTAGTTCCTACCCAAATAGTTCCATAACCGTCTTCACAAATAAAAGAGACTAAGTTACTCATTAGAAAATTTGACATTGAATAATGAATTATTGTGTCCTTTTTTAGTACTGATAAACCGGATTTATACGTCCCAATCCACATATCATGATTGCTATCTTCAATTATTGATGAAACTCTATTGTTAATTAAGCCATTCTCTAAGGTACGTTTTCCTATTATGCTTTTATTTTTGATTATTGAAACGCCTGCATCAGAGCCTAACCATATTTCATCATTTTTTCGAACAGTTATTGCGAAGATACTGTCGTTTAAAATTCCATCTTCACGCTTAAACCATTGTATTTTTTCACTTATTGGATCTAAAATTGCTGCACCTGTTCCGAAAGTTCCAATCCATACATCTCCTGAATTGTCAATATTTATAGCTCTAATTGAAACCCATTGACCTACTTTTTTAAAGTAATGTTTAACTACTTTGTTATTTTTAATTTTGTATAAACCATTATCTGTTCCAATCCATACAACATCTTTGTCACCTGCAAGCGAAAATATTCTATTAGAACCTAGTTTATAATTTTCTGTAGAGTAAAACGTTTTTTTTCCATTGGAATTAATTGAGACTAAGCCTTTGTTATTCGTTCCAATCCATTTAGTTTCTTCATCATCAACATATATTGCTGTAACATTATTTTCTGGAAGCCCAGTATGCTTACCATATTGCAAAATGTTCGTGTATTTGAGTTTAAATGCTCCTGCTCCCCAAGTTCCAATCCAAATATTTGATTCAGTATCTTTTATTACTGATTGAATACTCGTATTGGTTAAACCCTGCTCCTCTTCAATTATATCAATCTTATTATCAGTAATTCTTATTAAACCTCTTCCATCTGTTGCAACTAAAACCGTATTCGTTAATGAGTCTGCAAACATTTGATTTACTTTAACGTCAGGAAATCCTTGTTTTTTTGAAATAAATCTTAGATTTCCATTTGATAGTATTGAAACCCCACCTCCGTAACCAGCAATCCAAACTTCTCGATTTTTAACCGTTATTACTGACCGAATACTATTTGATAATAAACCTTCTTTTGTAGTTAAACTGCTACTTACTTTATATGAATTATTGAGGCTAATTACACTTAATCCACCCTCTGTACCTGCATAAAGAGTGTCATTCAAAATAGACATTGAAAAAACCCGCTGATGAATTAGCCCATCTTTTTCTTCAATATGAGCAATTTGAACAGTGTCTTTTAGAACATAAATTCCGTTCTCAATTGTACCTAGAAATAATAAATCATTATATGCTAATAAAGTTCGTATTCCAATGCCGGTCATTGGTACATAAGTTGACACTTTTTTATCGGAGTGAGAGTAATAACTAAGTCCTCGATCAGTTGCAATCCATACTTTATCTGAATTGATTTGTGTAATATTTCGAACCATGTTATCAATAAGTCCATCTTGAATGGAATAATTCGAAAATCGTTTCCCATCATAAATTCCTACTCCATCTTGAGTAGCAAACCAAATATACCCTTGAGCATCCTGAAACATATCGTAAACAACGGATTGAGGAAGCCCTTCATTTATTGAAACTGTCGAAATTGGATACCGTTGAGCTTGTATAGATTTAATACAAAACAAGCTTATAAATAGTAAAAGTAAAACCCGGATTTTCTTCATAAAAATTCGTTAACGACACAGTATAATGTTCAGACCTGAAATAAAAGTGAACTTACTGTTAAATCAAAATGAATTTTCATGTTTTATCAAAAAAAAAGAGGTCACAGATTCCTCCGCGACCTCTTCCGATATGAAGGTTGCCTTAGCGTTATTAAAGGTTCTTCTTTAATTTCATGATTCGATTATAAGATTCATCAATTCTTTTTTCAGAAATTTTCCCTGTCTTTACCATATTTGCAATAACTGTTATAGCTTTTGAAGCAATTTCTTCATCGTATACTATATTATTTGCAAATTGAAGCATATCAACTCCTGCAAGTACTTGTAATTCTATGGCTTTATTTAAACCATATTGATCTATTATGAATGTAGCTTGTGGTGATTCGCCAATGATAACACCATTATATTTAAGCTTATTTCTTAATAAATCTGTTACGACTTTTTGGGAAAGAGATGCAGGATATTCAGCATCTAAATAAGAATTGTAAATATGTGATACCATTAAGGCATCTATCATATTATCAGCGATTAATTTTTTGTATGGTTCTAACTCAACTTCATTCCAAGTTTTTGAAACATCGATTACGTCATTGTGTTTTACACCTGTTGCTGAACCATAGCCTGGAAAGTGTTTTACAGTAGAAATTATTTTCTTTGCATGATGTGCTTTTATAAACTCTTTACTATGTAAATAAACCGTTTCAGGTTCTTTTGAAAAACTTCTATACATGCTTCCTATTACAGGACTTCTTGGATTTGTTGCCACATCTGTACAAGGAGCAAAATTCATGTTAATTCCCGTAGATTCCAACATTTCAGCAATTTTTGTTGCTTCTGCGTACGTTTCTTTTAGGTCATTTTTCTTTCCCAATTCAAGATGAGACTTTGTTTCATCAAACCCATTTTGAGGTTTTAGTCTTCGAACTCTTCCACCCTCTTGATCAATAGCTATAAATAATTTTGACGCTGATATTTTTTGTAAAGATTCGGTTAATGCATTTAACTGATCTTTCGATTCAATATTTCTTACAGATCCTCCTTTTGCGATATCTGTATCATAAAGAACAACACCACCAATTTTATTGATGTTTATATCTTTATAAATAGGACTTGTAGCATCAATTGATGTGCCTCTAAATCCAATAATGAGCATTTGTCCAATTTTTTCCTCTAGAGTTTGGAAAGCAAATGCAGAATTTGAAAGTAAAATACTAAAAACAAATAAGGTTATATATTTTTTCATTTTAATCTAATTAATACGTAAACATCATTTTTCGCTGCTTAAATTCAGCTATCCTATTGTAATTGTTTATCAACTGCTGTTCAGTTAATTCCTTTTTTTCGAGACCCTTTTCTAAAAATTCTATAATATGAGTGGTTCGAATTGGTTCTTTTGCTAAATTATTTCCGAAACAAAGAATATCTACACCTGCATTAATTGCTAATATTACCGCTTTATCTAAACCATATTTATCTGTTATGCCTTTCATTTGCATATCATCGCTTACAATTAAGCCTTTAAAACCAATTTTATTTCTTAATAATCCTTGTAATACCTTCTCAGATAATGTTGATGGATGCTCAGCATCTAATTTTGCATTAAAAATGTGAGTTGTCATTACAAACTCATCAAAGCCTTCTTTTGTAATAAGTTGATTATATGGCTCTAATTCTTCTTCAACCCAAGTTTCTGTAACATCTGTGAAGTTTAAATGCGTGTCGCCAAAAGATGAACCGTGACCAGGAAAATGTTTTAAGGTGCTAAATATCCCCTGTTCTTTTTGAGCTTTACAATACATTCTAGAATGATTGATTACATCAATTGCTTTTGCACCAAAACTACGCTCTTTTTTATGAATAATAGGATTTTGACTATTTAAATCAATATCCACAACGGGGGCAAAATTAAGGTTAATTCCAGCGGCTTTGAGAGTTTTAGCAATGGATGAAGCTTGCTCGTAGGTATATTGTAAATCAGCTTTTTCTCCCATTTTTTGATGAGAAACCGAAGCAGGAAATCCATAGTCTGCTTTTAAGCGATTTACAACTCCACCTTCTTGATCAACACTTATAAATAATGGATTTTCTGAAAAAGATTGTAAGCTTGAGCATAAGGCTTCTACTTGTTCTGGCGATTTTATATTATGCACTGGTTTATTATGCACCATATCTTTGTCGAACAGAATAACACCACCTACATGATTTTCAGCAATTTCTTGATGAATTAACGAACCCTCACGAACCTCTTCTCCTTGAAACCCAAGGATTAGCATTTGTCCGGCGATTCTTTTTAAATCAAGTTTAGTTAGTGTTTTCAAGACCTCAATGTTTATAATGTATATAATTTATGCACCTTTGTGCTCGCTTGTGCACATAATGTACATAAGTCAGCTTAATAAATGAAAACTTTTTTAATTTTTTTTCAATTATTAAGAATTAATAGAGTTAATAATTGCATTCTAATAGACAAAAAAACGCTTTCTAATCATTTTTTAGATATCGGTGCATTTTAACGAAAACTTACTTATTATGCATGTGCATAATGAACATGATTTATGGAATTTTTAAATGACTTTTTTTAAAAACAACTTACTTTCTGGCAAATCAGTGATAAAATTAATCTCTTTATGTTTGCTTCTCTCCTGTTCCTTTCAATCTAATAATGATTGGAAAGATTCTTTTAAACAACTTCAAAAAAGCACGGCACCCGATTTAAGAGTTGAAATTTTTGAATATTCTGAGTCTGATAACAGCATTTTGTTTAAAACGGATAAAAAAGATCATATCGCAATTCTCAATTCTTTTATAACTGATAACAAATTAAATGCAACAGTTAAATTATTGCCAGATTCCACAATTTTACCTAATTCTCATGGAATCGTTGTTTTATCTGTAGGCAATATTCGTACAAAACCAGGACATTCTCAAGAAATGGCAACACAAACTTTAATGGGAACTCCAATTAAGATATTAGAAAAAAAAGGTGGTTGGTACAGAGTTCAAACTCCTGATTATTATATAGGTTGGACTGAAGACGACACTTTTACTAGAGTTAGTGATGAAGAACTCAATAATTGGATTCAAACTGAAAAATTAATCTTTACAGAGAATTATGGTCTGCTTCTTTCTGAAAAAAACTCCAATTCCGAAATCGTGACAGATCTTACAGGTGGAAACATTCTCAAAAAAATTACTCAAACAAAAACGCACACACAAGTTGAATTAGCCGATAAACGAAGCGGTTGGTTGCCAAACTCTACTTTAACACCACTTAGTAAATGGAAAGAAAATAATCGACCTAATGCTGAAGAATTATTAAAAACTGCTCAACGTTTTATGGGCGTTCCCTATTTATGGGGCGGAACTTCATTCAAAGGTGTTGATTGTAGTGGATTTACTAAAATGACTTATTTCTCTCACGGTGTTCAATTACCAAGAGATGCTTCGCAGCAAGTAAATGTTGGTCAAGTCGTTGAAACTGATACCACTTTAAAAAATTTAGAACCTGGTGATTTACTATTCTTTGGTGATCATGCAACAGAAACAAAGCCAGAAAAAGTAACCCATGTCGGAATTTATATGGGAAATGGGAAAATGATTCATTCATCAGGTAGAGTACGAATTGAAAGTTTGCTAAGAGGAACTCCTACGTTTACTGAATATCGATTAAAGACATTTCTTAGTGCACGAAGAATGCTAAACTCGGTTGGAAAAGATGGAGTTATCCCTGTGAATAAACTTTTATCCTATTAAAATTGTTTGAATCGATTTGTCGTTTAATCAATTAATGATGATTTACTTTCAAAATTTTTAATTCGGATTAATTTTAAATCAAATTTTCTTTTCAATACAACTTTATAATTCATCAAGCTTTTGAATGGTAGATTGAACTTTTTTGAAGCAAAATGATCTCTTTATTTTTGTTGATTTACTTTGAAAACTATTATTTGAAAAAAGCGGAGGAACCTGAAAAAGAAGAAGAAATAGGAGATGAGGAAGAGGAAAAAAGAACTATTTTTGGAAAAAAGAAAATAATCAAAACCTAAAATAGTTGGAATTCAAAGTTAATTCCGAAATATTTTGCTCAGTCGCTATCGCTCACTTATAATGAAAAATTGCTCTGCAATTTTTCAAATACTTCGGAATTTGCTATCGCAAATTCCTCGTATCTTCACTCAATCACTACGTTCCCCCCACATAAAATTGCTCTGGCAATTTTGGATACTTCGGAATTGCCTTCGGCATGCGACGGAAAATGCCAAAAGCATTTTCCTAGCATCCTAGGAAAAGTCTCAGACTTTTCCGTAGGAATTCCTCGTATCTTCATTCG
>Ga0210025_1000645_pt1 | contig 42895 bp, 33 predicted proteins | sample CryGeyme20150102_FD_183989 | JGI IMG/M metagenome (GOLD analysis project Ga0210025, IMG submission 183989) | Groundwater microbial communities from Crystal Geyser aquifers in Utah, USA - Crystal Geyser metaG 2015-0102 (SPAdes) (version 2) | ecosystem: Environmental > Aquatic > Deep subsurface >... | reverse complement strand
AACTTACTACAACTATGTATTGGACAATTGAATTAGCGGCAACACTAGAAGATGCACCTTGGCCATCTACAAGACCTGAACTCATTGAATGGGCTGAAAGAAATGGATGCCCTCAACAAGTTTTGGACAATTTATATGAACTCGATGAGGAAGATGAAACTCCTTACGAAAGTATAGAAGAAATTTGGCCTGATTACATTATGAAAGAAGACTTCTTCCACAATGAAGAAGACGAAGGATTCGATTACGACGAAGTTTAATTTGTCGTAAATGTGTAATTTCCAAGCGGTTGTTTATTCAATAACCGCTTTTTTTGTTTTGTTTATGTCTGATCTTTCTTTGTGCGATTGCAAATAATCACATCAGGCTATTAGATTTTTTTTTATTTTTTTTAATGCTTAACTAACTATTTTTACTAACATAAAAGTATAATTTCCTTTCTGAATTGAGCAATTAACAGTAAACTTTGCCTAATACTCTAACTATTTAAAAAGCTTGAAGAGAGACTCACTGCTTCTCAGATTTATTTTCATTATCTGCTTTTTTGCAACATTCTTGAATCAATTAAGTTCGGCTCAAGCTAATGAAGTTGCATCTGAAGAGCTTTATGTTAAACAAATTCGAATTTCAGGAAATAAACAAATTGGATCTTCAACACTATTTTCGATTTTAAAAACCAAAACTAATCGAGAATTTTTAAATATTCCAAATTTTCGACCTTGGTATTGGCTTTGGTTTATTTCAAAATCAATTGGAGAAGCACCCTATCCATTAAATCGCGAAGTAATTGGAAGAGACATTGAGCGATTGAAAGCCTATTATGATGCTCAAGGATTTCTTGACTCCTCCATTGATACAACCATTTTCAAGTATAATAAAACAGACCTTGAAATTTCATTTCTTATTAAAGAAGGTGAACAATCAGAAATAAGAACTATTGCTTATTCTGGCTTAACTACATTTAACTCAACAGACCAAAGAGATAAGTTTCTACTTGAAAGTCCTTTGACGAATAAGAAGTTATCTGATTCTGTATTCTCATCAAATGTTCGATTTAATTATGAAAAAATTGGTTTTGAGAGAGATCGTATTATTGATTATTTAAGAGATAGAGGACACGCATCGGTTACTAAAGATTCAGTTCGTTTTCTAATTAAACGAGATACATTAAATAAAACTCAACTAGATATTTTAATTCGTGTAAATCAAGGTCGTGTTTACACTTTTGGGGATGTAAATATTTTCCTAAGTGGGCCAAGTGGACTTCCTGATTACCCAGAAAAACTAACGGTATCTGATCCTGAATACACTATAGATTCGGCTAAAATTGTTATTGAAAAATCACCTTTGGCAGGAACAGATTTTACCGTTTTATATTCTAAATTATATTTCAAACCAGGTGAAACTTTTAATAATACAAAGTACATTCGCTCTATTAACAATCTTCAAAATTTAGGGATTGCTAATTTACGACGTTTCGCATTAAGTCAGTCAGGAGGCTTGCCAGACTATTCTAAAACTATTTTACCTGTATTTATTGATATGCAAGCACTTCCAAGAAATACAATGAATTTAAATGTATTTGGATTTCAACGTTTTGGACTTGGAGCAGGTGCTGGTTTAACTTTTATTAATAGAAATTTATTTGGTTCGGCTGAACAACTTCAATTTGGAGTAAAAGGAAGTTTTGAATTCGCCCAGTCCGATAATCAACAAAAGCTTTTATTGAGTAGCGAAGCAACTATTGGTTATGCAATTCCAGGCTTAAGCTTTCCATTTTACTCCTTAAATAGAAAACCTTTATTTGAAAACTCAAGAACATTATATCAAATACGATATTCCAGATTAAATCAGTTTAATTTTGATATAAAAGCTAATATTGGTTTTAATCTAAAATATGAGTCAAATCACAAATCTTCATTAACATCAACGCTAGATTTATTTGAAATTGATTTGGTTGATGCTCAAGCAACTGATGCTTTTGAAACTGATGTTCAAAATAATACTAACCTCACTCCTCTTCAAAAAGAATTAATTCTACAGGATTTTAGACCTCAAATTAACTCCCAAATTCGATATGGTATTCGTCATGTAAATACAGATATTGTTAAACATGATAAAGGTTTCTATTGGGAAGCAAGCATTGAAGTTGGTGGTTCATTACCCTTTTTAATCGACCGTTTTTTAGCCTCACCAGACTCAGTTGACAATACAATTCCAAGTTTAGATGATATTAAACTTCGTTATGAACAATTCTTTAAGTTCAGCTTTGATTATAGACGATATGTTCCCTTTAGTGATAAATCTATTTTCATGTATCGTCTTTTTAGTGGTTATGCTTTGCCGTTTGGTAATTCAACAAGTATCCCACTTGTTCGTCGTTTTTTTGCAGGTGGAGCAGCAGACATACGAGGTTGGGCTCCAGCTACATTAGGGCCAGGACCAATTCAGGATAATGTTTCACAAACTAATGGTGGAGAAATTAAGTTAGCTGCTTTTGCCGAGATAAGACAAGAGGTTATTGAAAGATTTTTAGCTTCCGATTGGTCATTGGCATTTTTTGTTGATAGTGGTAATATCTGGAATGGAAGCAGAAACCCTAATACTGAAACTCATTTTGCTTTTGACTCATTTTATAATGAAATTGCTGTTGGATCTGGTTTTGGTCTAAGATTAGATTTTGATTATTTAGTAGCACGAATTGACTTAGCATTTCGCGTTAAAGAACCAATATCAAGTACTTGGATGAGGGACAAAAAAATGTATTGGTTCTTCGGTATCGGACATTCATTCTAAAGATAGTATTGTAAACTATCTTCTTGAGAATACGAATTACCAATTTGATTAAACTAAAAATTGACGATTATTAATATCAGTTTTTGATTGTAATTTTATACAACTCAAACAAGATTTTAGAACTCACTGATTTTTTAACTTTACAAAAAATCAATTGCAAAGTATCACAACTAAAATCAACAAACGTAATTGTACTAAAAGCTTTTTATCAGTTAATTATCTGATAAACATTTTAAGTTCTTCAATGCGTTCAGCAATCTCTGTTCTACTCATGCTTTTATAAGGTTCTGGCAACAAGTTTTTTGATGTGCATTCCATAACCGCACAAAGAATTTGTAATTCTATTTCTTCAGGATATGTTGGTGGAATAAAATCTTCTAGTACTTCATCAATTAATTCAGCCGTAACAATTTCCATATCCCGTGCTGCAGCTTTAAACTTGGAACGAGTAAGAGCAGCTTCCATATCTGCACCTGATAGTTTATACTCACCAGATAAAATAGACGATGGAATAATATCATCAAGAACTGCAAGCTGAGTTTTTTTCTTCATTGCAGTAAATAATTCAATACGCTCCTCTTTTGTAATTGGATAAAATAATGCTAAATGCTCTTCTGCTCTTCCCTGTCTTTTTAAATCAACTGGCATTAAATCTGGACGAGCAGTCATTAGAAACCAGATAATTTTACCACGGTGATCGGTGTTACTCATAAAGCTGGCAATTGTAGCGAAGACACGGCTAGAAACACCTGAATCTCCACCTGAATTTCTATCACCTAAATAAGCATCGGCTTCATCAATCATAACGGCTACAGGTGCCATTGCTTTAAGAATAGTCAGAATTTTTTCGAGATTTCCTTCTGTAACTCCTTGCCACTGACTTCTAAAGTTTTTCAACTTTACCATTGGAACGCCAATCTCAGAAGCAAAACATGTTATTAAAAAAGTCTTTCCAGTTCCAACAGGTCCACAAACAAGGTATCCCATTGGCATTACGTCACTTCTCCCATTTTTAAGAGCGACTGACGCCTCTAATAAATGCTGCTTAACCTGAGTATGACCAGCAACAACACTCAAGTCATATTTTGTTTCTACGAATTCAAGTAAGCCATAGGCTTCAGCTTCAATAAGTTCTTTTTTAGCTTTACTTAAAAAGTCGCTAGTAATAGGTTTTTTATTTTCAACTGAGCCTGCAAGTAAACTTTGCAAGTTAACAAAACTTAAACCAGCAGTTTGTTGAGCGAGAACATTCTCTCCTATCTCAAGAACTAAGTTCTCTTTAAACTTTTGAGTAAAATGCTTAATAAATATTGAGCGTTCATCAACCAGAGGCAAAGCCATCTTAATTTCAGTTGTATATGGTGATTGAACGAGACTTTTATTTAAATCATTTAGATTTTCTGTTAGTAAAACAAGTGAGAAATCAGCTTGTAACAAAATCGGATCGTGAGCCCATTTCTGTAAAAAAACAAGTGCATTTCGATCTTCTGCAGAACTAGCAGCACTATCAGACATTGGGATGATTGTTTCTGCGTAGTCAATTATAACTGCAATACTTTTACCTTCAGCTACACGTAATCTAAAATAGTTTTCTAAAAGTGCAAAAACTCTAACAGGATCTTTGGGAACTTTGTTTGCATAATCCGTTCCTGCATAGGAATCATGACCGGAGACAGCTCTACTGAAATCTTTAAAACTTGCATCATCTTTAAATTGAACCCCACCTGAGCGGTCGTAAAACAAAACAATATCTCGTGAACCAAAAAGCTCATCAGAAAGAAAATCTTTTAATCTAACAAAAACAGATCCTTCATTTTGTTTAACATGAACATAATCATGTACATTTCCATGAAGTATAAATTGATTTATCGTTTTACTAAAATATTTCTCTGCAAATTGTTGTGCCCAAATAGGATAGTCAGATAACATAGATAAAGTCCTTTGATTTTCAGGGTTTATATTTTTTATGTGTCACTTGGAAGCATTACAATTCTTACTGTTTCGATTCGAGCTGGAGATGCTTTACTAATGATACATTTATTTCGTTCTATAATTAGTTCTTCATTTACTTTTGGTATTCTGCCAATATGATGAATAATGTATCCTGCTATAGTCTCGTAATCATCGGATTCTTCAATTCCTAACTCAGGAAATTTTTCTAGTAAATCTTCAATTTCGACCATTCCACTTAAAATGAATGTGTTTTCATTCAATTTTTTCATTAAATGATCAGTAGTATCGTATTCATCTTCAATATCGCCGACAACTTCTTCAATTAAATCTTCAATTGTAATTAAACCTGCCGTGCCACCGTATTCATCTAAAACAACAGCCATAGACGTGTTATTTTTTCTAAATTCTGTTAACAGATCTTTAGATCTTTTTGATGATGGAACAAATTGAATTGTGCGCTGAATTTCTTTTAATTCTGATGGTCTATGAAATAAATCTGTAGCAAAGATCACTCCAATTATATTATCAATAGACTCATCATACATTGGCAATTTACTATACCCACTTGATACAAAATATTTTAAGGCATCTTCAACAGGAGTGTCTTTTTCAATTGCAATAATCTCTGTTCTAGTTATCATTGAATCTCTGACTCTTTTAGAGGATAATTCTAAAACATTTGATAACAACTCGGTTTCATCTGAATCCAAATCAGAAGTCTGCAAAGTCTGCATTTCTTCTATAATCAGTTCTATATCTTGTCGCCTAAAAATCTCTTGAGTTCTTTGATTGTTAACTCTGAATAATTTTAAAATGGCAAGAGACGAAATATTTGCCAAATAAATTAAAGGAGCTAATATGAATTCAGTTATCCGAATTGGAATAGAAATTGAACGCATGAACCAATCTGCACGACTTCTGAATATTGCTTTTGGAATAATCTCTCCAAAAAATAAAATGAACACAGATGCTATAATAGTTTGAATAACTAATAATACAATTGAAGAAGGTTGTACTGAAAAAAAGAATGTATAGACTCTAGTTACAGGACCAGCTAAATACAAAGTCATCAATGTTGCGTAAAGAACATTAATAATATTATTTCCAACCAATATAGTGATTAGGAAGCGCTCGGGAGTGTTAACGAATAAAGTCAAATAAGATGCATTAAGTGAGTTTTTCCGCATCAAAATTTCAAGTTTTAAACGATTTGCAGATACAAATGCAATTTCAGAACCTGAATAAAATCCACTTAAGAGAATAGTACTAATAATAAGAAGCCATTCCATTATCATGAAACGGCTCCATATTTTCTAGAAGAAAAAGTAGAAAATGTCATTATCTACCAATAAAGTTAGCTTTTCTCTTCTCAAGGAAGGCCGTTGTACCTTCTTTGAAATCTTCTGTTGAACATAGATTACCAAACAGTTCAGCTTCAGCTCTGAATCCATTTTCAACACCTAAATCAACTGAATTGATTGCTTTGATCGCGTTTTTAATTGCAACTGGAGCTTTAGATATAATTGATGATAACAAATCTAGAGCTGTTTGTTTTTCAGATCCAGTTTCAACAAGTCTATTAACTAAACCAATGGCTAGAGCTTGTTCTGCTTTTATAGGATTTCCTGTTAAGATATATTCTAGAGCACGCCCTTTGCCTACTAAACGAGTTAAACGCTGTGTTCCACCATATCCTGGAATCAAACCTAATGAAACCTCAGGTAATCCAAAAACTGCTTTTTCAGTAGCTATGCGAATATGACAAGCTAATGCTAATTCACAGCCCCCACCCAAAGCAAATCCATTTACCAATGCAATAAAAGGTTTGGTTGAGTTTTCAATTCCCATAAAAACTTCTTGTCCTCTTTCAGAGGCAACTGTTCCACGAGGACCATTTAAATCTTGTAATTCTGCGATATCAGCACCTGCAACAAAAGCTTTTTCTCCGGCTCCTGTAATTATTGCGGCTTTAATATCTTCGCGATCTGAAATTTCCTCAATAACATCTTCTAATTCACTTAGAACCTGACTATTTAGTGCATTTAATTTTGAAGGTCTGTTAATTGTAACAGTTGCAACTCCTAGGTCATCTACCTCAAGTAAAATAGTTTCAAATTGGTGCTTGCTCATAGTTTTTCACCACGTTTTAATTGATTTACAGAACCGGTCGAACCTGATTCTTCAGAAAATTGATCGGCCTCTGTTTTCTTATCAAATATACCAAATTCATCATAACCAGATGACTCTAATGACTCAATGATTGAAGAAGTTTCTTCTACTTCAGAAAGTAGATTATCTAGTTGGAAACCAATCTCTTCAGGGTTATTCATAGTCATAGATTGTTCGTAGATATAACGAATTGCATCTTCAATTGTATCAATTTCAGTATTACAAATTTCATAGCGTTCTGATGCAGATTTAATTCGCTCTAAACGTTTTCTAAGAATTAATATTCGTCTTTTCTTTCTTTCTTTTAATCTTTCAGAATCTATTTTTTCCATTTCCTGTTCTTCGGATTCGATCTCTTTAATTAAGTTTTCTTCATTAACCGATTGAACAAACATCAAAAAACGCTTATGTAAGTCTAATAAATTTATATAGTTATTTAAAAGACCATCAATTTTTTTTTCAATATTAACCAACAATCCTTGAGATGTGTATGGTTGTTTTTCAAAGTTTTCTCTGACCTTTAACGTTAAGTGTTTTAAAACTAAAAACTTTTTTTGCTGAACTTCTGTTAAGGAGTTAAATACATTTTTCGATTCTAGAACGGGTTCTCTTTCTTTGATTTTTTTTAGCTTAGTTTGTTTAATAAATGAACTAAGTCTAGGTACAACTCCCAAATAAACTAACTCTAATCCAAATGTAAATGTCAATAATGCATTTGGGATTAAACCGAAATCACTTAGAAAAAAGGCACTAAGAGTTGAAGTAAATAATACACCAAGGTTTAAAGGGTGAAAAAATGCTTCTCTAACGTAATTTATATTCTCGTTTGACATAGGTAATTTAGCTTTTACGCCCTATTGTTTTTTTAACAGTTGTTGCATCCATTATATCTTTTAACTGCTTATCTGACTTAGAACTTAGGTCTTCTCCCAAAGTTTTCTCTACAATGGCTTGTTCTTTTTGTAGAACATCAACATTTAAATTCTGCATTTGCAGTTTAATTTCATTAATAGTGTTTTTAATATCCTGTTTTTTCTGCATCTGCTCGAACTCAGAAACTTTTTCTGCATCTTCTTCAGAACCAGTTAAATTATCATATGTATCTGATAAGGCGACTGAAAGTTTTGCTTCCCATTGAGCAGCTTTACCACGAATTACTTCAACCATTTCATCAACGGACTGAATTACAGGTTTAGGATCCATATCCTCCAAAGCCTGCGCAATTCGTTGAGTATGTTTAGCTTGCATTAACTTTTGCTTCATTTCATTAAGCTTTTTATAATGCTCTTTATACTCGTTTTTTAATTGCTCAAATTCTTTATTCGCCATAAAATCAAATTAAAAAAAATCTTATTGAGTTTTTTGTTTGCCTAGAGTTTTACCTGCACCGGGGTCGCCTAAATCAGTGTCAGAGGAATCTAATAAAGGTTTTACAGTAGCAGCAGGTTCACCCATTTCAAGTTTAAATTGTTTTATTAGCTCTTGAGCACGAAGTTTTTCAGCATCAACTTCAATTTCCATCATTTTGGTGTCCATTGAGTCGATTGCCATTTCCATTCTAGCTTCATTTTTTGCAGAACGTTCATTTAACCTTGTAATCATTTCGCTGTGAGTTTGATCTAAACCACCAACTTCAAACTGTTCCATTGCATCTGCAATTTTTGCTTGCCATTGAGTTCTCTCATGTGCACGAAGTGCTTCTCTAGCTTCTTGGATTTTGCGATCTTTTTCTCGCATAAACGCTTTTTTAACTTGTAGTGCTTTTTCATAAGCATTTTGCGCAACAGCTAATTGCTCTTTTGAGCTCATTAATTGTTCTTTTGCACTTTGCATTTGTAAAGCATAGGTTTCTGCAATGTCATCACGATTAGCATGAATAGCTGTTCTTATTTTAGATGTCATTTCATTAACTTGAGTATCGTAGCGTTTCACTTCTTTTTCGAGCATCATAACACTAGCCTTAACAGTCGCAATATTTTCATTCATTTTCGGAATTTGATCATTTAACTCGCGAATATTTTGCTCTAGAATCAGTTTTGGATCTTCAATCGAGTTAACAACTCCACCAAAAATTGATTTTAATGCACGCATGAATCGTTTCCACATAGTGTTCTGTTCCTTTATTATTTAAGATTTATAAATATTTATTAAAAATGTACTCAATTGAAAGGCATTATACCGTTTTTATCAATCTTGTGCGATACTATTGCTGATTTATTTGGTCCAATCATACTTATAGTAGTCGCTTTAATGAGCAAATTCGTGACCATGTCTGTCATTTCTGTTGTTTTCGTTCTACACGTGTAAATAGTTTCGCCTTTATAGACTCTATCTCCAACTTTTTTATGAACTATGATTCCAGCGATCGGGTCAATTGTATCTTCTTTCTTTTTTCTACCGGCTCCTAATTCTAAAGCTGCTATTCCAAAAACATAGGTATCCATACTTGAAATGTATCCATCTTTTTCAGCTTCAACGCCAAACTCTACTTTGGCTTTAGGATACGTGGAAGGATTATCAATGTAGGTAACATCTCCGCCCTGTTCAATTACAATATCACGGAATTTAGCCCATGCTGAACCATCGTCGATAGATTTTTTACTCATTTCAATTCCATCATGAATTGATTCTGCTTTTTTGCCCAAATAGATCATAGTTCCAGCCAAAACATGTGTCAGTTCCATTATATCTTCTGGACCTCTACCTTGAAGTGAATCAATACTTTCTTCAACTTCTAACCAATTTCCAATTTTATGTCCAAGTGGCTCATTCATGTCTGTTAAGTAAGCAATAGTTTGTTTACCAAAAGATTCTCCGATTGAAACCAATGTTTGTGCAAGAATTTCTGCATCTTCTTTTGTTTTCATAAATGCCCCATTTCCGCATTTAACATCTAAAACCAAAGCGTCTATTCCTTCTGCAAGCTTTTTAGACATAATACTTCCTGCAATTAATGGAACACATTCAACAGTAGCCGTAACATCTCTAAGCGCATACATTCTTTTATCGGCTGGAGCAATTTCTTCTGTTTGGCCAATCAAAACCATTTTGTGCTTTCTAAGCACTTCACGATAACGATCTAAATCTAAATTGACATTAAAACCAGGAATTGACTCCAATTTATCTAATGTTCCACCAGAATGACCTAAACCACGACCAGATATCATCGGTACTGGAACTCCACATGCTGCAACAATCGGTGCTAAAATCAAAGATATTTTATCGCCTACTCCACCTGTTGAATGCTTATCGACTTTTAGACCTGGAATATCAGATAAGTCTAAAACGGTTCCAGAGTTTAGCATTGCTTTAGCAAACACAGAAGCTTCTAAATTGGACATCCCATTCAAAAAACTTGCCATTAAAAATGCACTCATTTGATAATCAGGAACTCTATCCGCAGTGTACTCTTTTATCAAAAACTCAATTTCTTCTTTAGATAGTACTTCTTTATCGCGTTTCTTTTTAATTATTTGAACAATATTGTATTTACTTGACATGTTAAACCTATACGAATGTTAATTTTGTCTAATTTAACAAAATTTTCAATTTTATCTCATTTCTAGCGATTTTACGCTATTTATTGAGCAATTTGTATTCAAATAATATGAATATCATACTTTAAGCTTAATTAAACAGAGATTAGAAGTTAATCATTTACCAATACAAAGAATAAATGACTTTAAAGTATAAAAGCGATTTTAAAATTTAAACGAAACTTGAAAAAAGAAACCTTATTTTAAAAGCAATTACAGAGAATACATTAAGACTTTAACGATATGGATTCAATTTTTGAATATGTCATTATTATTTCGATTATTTGGTCGTTTGTAAGTTCCTTCTTATCGAAAAAAAAGAAAGCACAACAAGCAAATGAGGCAAGCACATCAGAAAGTGAGCCTGAATTTAACCCACAACTTATTAATGATTTATCGAATTTATTAAAATCTAAAGTAAGCGAAGTAAAAATAGATTCGCAAGCAATTCAAAAAAAAGCTTTTACTGAAAGAAAAGAAAAAAGAGAATTTGTTAAACGAGAATTCAAAAGTGATATAAAAAAACGTGACTCACAAAATAAGCGCTTAAATAACATTACTATAGATAGTACTGAAGACTCTTTTTTACACCATACTCAACATGTGCCTGATGACATACAAGTACACAAAGATTTTGTAATACCACATCCCGTTATTGGAAACTTAAATGCCGAGCGAATAAGAGAAGCATTTATTTTAAAAGAGATTATTGATAAACCCGTAGCTATGAGACATAGGTAGTTAATTGCATGACTGAATACAAGTCGCCACTTTTTCGAATTTATGCAGATCAACATATTTACGAAGCATCACGTTTTTTACTACCTGAATTTGAATTATTTACCTACTCTGGGCAACCTGATTTTTCTCAATTACATCATTTTGATGCTTTATTTGTAAGAACAGTTACCCAACTCAATAAAGAAATAATTGATACTCTTCCTAAATCGATTAAACATGTAGGAACGGCATCAGCAGGTTTTGATCATATTGATATTGAAGCTTTAAAAGAAAAAGGTATTTCATTTTATTCAGCTGCGGGTTGTAATGCCAATGCTGTTGCCGAATATATTCAAATTGTACTCTTATGGTGGTCGCTTTTAGAACAAAAAAATCTATCTAATAAAACAATTGCGATTATAGGTGTTGGTCATGTTGGCTCTCAGGTTTCACTTTTGTGCGAAAAAATGGGAATGAAAACCGTTCTTTTCGATCCACCAAAGCAAGAAAAAGATGATTCATTTATATCAGCCGATTTAAAAGATGTTTTGAAGGCAGATATTATAAGTTTTCATGTCCCCTTTGATTCATCAACTAAACATTATTTTCGCGAAGAACTTTTTGCAACTTCTCATTATGAATTAGTCATTAATGCTGCACGTGGAGGTGTTATTGATGAGTCATTTTTGCTTAAAACATTAAAATCAAAACAAGTTGAAAACTGTATTATTGACTGTTGGGAAAACGAACCTGCTTTTAATACAGAATTAATGGATAAAGCGTTTGTCGCAACTCCCCACATTGCAGGATATTCAGAACAAGCAAAATTAGCTGCTAGTTCAATGATTTTCTCTCAGTTATATCAAGAGTTAAATTGTTCAAGCTTTATAACTACTGAAACATTCAATACCTCAGAAACGAACGTAAATCCTATTTCAACATCAATTAGTGCTAAAGTTTTTGAAAACAAAGCTATCGAAGCATTTTCTTATTTTCACAATTTTTTAGAATATGATTATCAGTTGCGATCAATTTCTTTTTTGGAGAGAACAGAACATGCTAAACGATTTTCTTTGTTAAGAACACAAATCCAATTTCGTAATGAATTTAGATTTTTTAAAATTCCCAAAACTATTCTTAAAGATTTCCCCATTTTAACCTATTTAGGAAGCACAATTGATTAAACACATTATCAAGTCTGAAAAGTACGCACTTTTTCTAACGTTGTTTACTTCTATTATAAGTACAATATATTTATCAACTATTGAATTTAATCAACGTAGTTTATTTGCTGCTATAAGTTTTTCTTTTGCTATTCTTCTCCCCTTAATTTGGATTCATACTAGTTTTCCGATTAACTTTTTTTATCACAAAACAATCGTTCAAACAAAGCATATATTTACGGAATATATTTTAGCTAATCGTTACGTATTTTTATTTTTCACACCCTTCATATTCCTATTCTATAATTCTTTTATCTTATTTATTAGTCTAATTGTGAGCTATATATTTCATTTTATTTCAACAGCATTATGGTTTAATAATACAGGTTCAAATTCGATTCCTTGGAGAACTGGAAAAAAAGGGAATTCTGTTCGTAGTTTGGCTTTAGAAACCGGTTCTGTTGCACTTCCTATTGGCTCTATTCCTTCTCAGGTTAGAACATTAGGTTCTGTTTTAACTAATGCTTCATTTGTTTATCTAAGTATATTTATTCATGAAGATTATTTATTCTTTATACTATTGTTTACAATAATCTTAGGAATTGTACTTAGCCGATTTACTAATGCTTCACATTTTGTTGGTAATCATGCTTTTTTTGATGAATACTTTAAACCTGATACTATTTCAAGTGTGCCTAAACCTATTCAGTTTGAGTCATTATATTGGATTCCTAAATCATTTCGATCTGATGCTCGTTTCATATTAACTCAGCATATTAGGAGTCAATCAATTTCGAGAATTCACTTAGGAAGTCACATTATATTTTGGTTTTTGGTTCTAATTAATCCCTCTTGGTTTAATCATCAAATTGCGTTATTTCTCTTGGGATTGCTATTAGCAATTGAATCTTTTTCATTGTTCAATCAATCTATTGCTACTTATTATTCTAATTTTTTAGTTAAGTCTTTTTCTAAAAAATATCTTACTCATTTATTTTGTATGTTAAGATGGACTCCAGCTTATTTGATAGCTTTTACTTATAGTTTTTCATTTTCTACATGGATTTCTTGGGTTATTGGAACTCTTATTATAGTAAATTTTCAAAGTATTCTCAGTTTCATTTCAGTTTTAATACTTAAACAATTTTCATCAAAAGTTTATGGATAATCAATTACACGTAGAGTCTATTTCTAAACAATATGGAATGGCTCCTCCAATTATCAAATCTTTATCCTATACCTTTGAATCAAGTAGAATTAGTGGTTTAAGGGGTAATAATGGATCAGGAAAAAGTACATTTTTAAAATTAGTTGCTTGTACTCTTTTACCTGATTCAGGTAGCATTATTTATAATAATACATCAATTCATAGTTCACCAGAACTTTATCTAAACAAAATCGGCGTTGTTGCAGATTGGGTTGACTTACCAGAATATCTTAGTTTTGATGAGCTTCTTACTTGGAAAATGGAACGAGTTGGGTATTCCAATGAGCAGATAAAAGAAAAAACAAACGATCTTAAAACATTGTTTTCATTTGATGAAAGAAGCCAACAATTAATAGGCACTTATTCTTCTGGAATGAAAAAGAAAACAGCCTTAAGTGTTGCAGTATGCACCAACCCAGACGTGTTAATATTAGATGAACCCTTTGTTGCTTTAGATGTAAGTACACAAGGAATTTTAGCACAATTTATAGTAGATTTAAAAAAATCTGGGAAAATCATCCTTTTAGCTAGTCATGATGAAGAACATGAAGAAGAGCTTTTTGATAATGTAATTGACTTCCCCATGAATTAATTAATAATGAATCTACAACAAGCTTATGAGACTCTAGGTTTGAATCAAGGTGCTGAATGGGAAACTATTCGAAGCAGACATAGAACTTTGGTTAAAAAATGGCATCCTGATAAATACCAAACACCTAACGAACAAAAGCTTGCTCACGATAAAATTATTAAAATTAATTCTGCATACGCCTATTTAAGAAAAATAAAGTATCGTTCTGGTGTTAATATTAGCGCACAAAACAGCACTATTAATCAAAAAGAAGAGACTGTAAATTCTACTATCGATTTTACATTTTATACTGATGTAAAAAAGAAAACTCCACCAAAAGAAAAAGAAGTAGATCAAAATAGAGTTGAGTTTAAACAAAAGAAAATTGATAAGCTTTTTTCTAGATTAGCGAAACATCGAAATCAAGCGAGAATTAAGAAGAATCGCAAGAAAACTGAGTTTTATTACAAAAAGAAGATAGCTGAAGAACAGGATTATTGGAAGAAACTTCGGCAGGCCTACGATGAACGAACACGTTTGGGTTTATATCGTAGTTTCATTAATGCCGTAATCTTTGGTAGATTTATTTACTTTCAAAAACCAAGTTCTACTTCCCTATCTGGCCGAATAAGCTTGAAGGATAAATACGAAATAGACATTCGACACAATTTAATTCAAGACAAAATTTTTTACTCTGTTAATAAAGGAGTAAATCTTTTTTTGAAATATCTATTTGGCGGATTTTATACCATCATGTTTCTCTATTACATCTCCATTCATTTTTCGAATGGTAAAGTATATTTTTTAGATGAGTTTATTGGATTACAGCTGTTTGTTTTAACACAAGCTTTCTTTTTGTTTTTTCCAGATAACATTTTTCAAAGGATTGTATTATGGAAATATCGTTATTTAGAAAAAAAAGCTATATCAGAAACGTTTAAAAAGAATAGTTTACCAGGGAAATTTCAATTTTATAAACATATCATGCTTTGGGGGAAATTTAGCACCTTGTTGATATCTTTAGCTTTGTTTTTTTGGTTGAGAAGTACTTAGTAATGGATCACAAATAGTTAATAATTAAGCTAACTCTGAAAAGTAGTTTTAAGAAAAATCGGAAATTATACACTATTTGAATTGGTGAAAACCTATAAAATCTTTTTTTTAGAGTGGGCTCATGATTACATATCAGAGATATAAACCCTTTAATTTTTCTTCTAGTTTCTGATTTATTTTTTATGTGAGTTGATCTAATTAGAAGGGTTTATTAAAGTATTTTTGAAAACAAATAATACCTTATGTGAATTAAAAAGAACTTAATTTAAAAAGTTGATTTGCATTTTCAGTAGTAATTCTATCAATTTCTTCCGTACTGAGTTCAAAAATATCAGCTAATTTTTTTGCAACTAAAGAGATAAATGAAGGTTCATTTTGTTTTCCTCTGTGAGGAGTTGGTGCTAAATATGGTGTATCTGTTTCCAAAATTAGTTTTTCTAAAGGTAACTGAGCAACAGTTTTATCAACTCCACCATTTTTGAAAGTTACAACTCCACCAATTCCTAGATGAAACCCTAAATCGATAGCTTGTTTCCCCTGTTCTAAAGTTCCATTAAAACAATGCCAAACTCCAGTTAAACTTCCATCTTGCTCGGCTTTAATAAGTTCTAATAAGTCTTCGGTACTTTCTCTATTGTGTAAAACAATAGGCTTATTTAGCGCTTTTGCTACTTTACAATGAATGCGAAGACTTTCTTTTTGTTCTGTAATAAGTTCTTTACTCCAATAATAATCTAAACCGGTTTCTCCAACTCCAATACATTCAGGCTTTTCACAATATGAAAACAAAAGAGATTCATAATTCATAATGCCTTTTTGAACATCGCAAGGGTGAATGCCAAACATTGGGTAAAGTTTAACAGACGTTAGGTTTCGAATATCTATCATTTGTTTCCATGAAATTTCTTCAATTCCAGGCATAAGAATTTTTTTTACACCAACCTCTTCTGCTCTTTTTAATATCTCTGCAAGATTCTCTTTGAGCGCTGGCAAATAAATGTGTGCATGTGTATCAATCACGATAAATATATTTTATATAAGAACTTAGGATTTTTGTTCACTCATTAAGACAGATATAAATCTAAGCTCGGGAATATTTTCAAGAATAATTTTAATAATCACCATAATTGGAACTGATAAAAACATTCCTGCAATTCCCCATAACCAACCCCAGAAAATCAAGGCAAAAAGTACTACAATGGGACTTAGATTTATACTTTTACCGATATATTTTGGATCAATTATGTTTCCAATAACAGTTTGAATAGCAAATAAAATAGCTCCTAACCAAATAATAGGGCCATAACTTTCAAATTGAATTACGGCAATACTTAAAGGTAATAAAGTGGCAATGATTGAACCGACATTTGGAATAAAGTTCAATAAAAACGTTAGAATTCCCCAAACTACAGCGAATTGAATGCCAAACGAATACAAGACGATGATGAATAAGATTGCAGTAACTAAGCTAATTAAGGTTTTAGCAATAATATAAGCCTGTATTTGTTTTTTAATATTTTCAAAAATGCGTTCAATTCTAGCCGCATTTACACTGTCAAAAGCAACGGGTAACTTAGATGTAAGTTGATTTCTACCAACAATAATGAATAGCAAAAATAATAAGACGATAAAAATATTTGAAACAGTGTTACTAATAGAGCTTAATAAACCTGAAATTAAATTTGATAAAGAGAACTCAGATAAATATTGAGCAACCCTTGGGTCATCTAACCATTCTTTTGGTGATGATTTAAAGTTTTCAATTTCAATATCAAAAACACTTAATACTTCTTTTAGGATTATTGTTGTTCGTGCTTCGTATTTGGGAAACTCAACTACAAAAGTTTCAATATTTAGCTTAACAATGATTCCTAGAAAGAAAAATATAAACCCTGTTGCAACAAAAGGTATTGTTATAGCTAACCATTCAGGAAATTTTTTTTTAACAAACCAATCAATTGATGGACTAAGAATGAAGCTTATTAAAGTGGCAAAGGCCAAAGGTAAAATGATGCTTCTGCCAGCATAGAGTATATCCCCAAACACTTTCAGACCAATTATTACAACCATGATTGCAACTATTTTTACATATCGACTAATGGTAGCATCATTAAATTCAATTTTCATGTTAGAATCATTTTGAGAAATTTTAATTGTGATTTAAAGAGAGAAACTATTCAATTTTATTAGCGATTACAAATTAAGTAAAAGTTATGAAGCTAACCTAATTTTTAACACTTTAAATGCTCTTTGTTTTAATTATTTGTTCATTGATTTTTGACTTTAACTTAAAAATGATACGAGTTTTGGTTTGATTTACATTAGTTAGAAAAAAACCTAATCAATGTAACATCATTTGATTGCGAGTAACATGATCCGAATTTTACTACAACTTATTAAATTACTTTAAAAAGAATCTTCAATTATAATATTCGTCGATTCTATTCAATTTAATAGTGTGCAAACCGAAGAAACCAATGTTTTGTATTGAGCTCATTATTTAATAATTCAATTTAGGTGTTAATGCAGAATTTTGAGTTTTTATTTAATGACTAAATGAATTTTAATCGCATATTTTGCAAAATAACTATGGTTTGTAGATTCGGAATAAACCGTACGAAGTTTTTTAAAGTATAAATGTGTTTTAAACCCAAATCCGTGAATAGCCTATTTTTGCTAGTATAAATACGATTTAAAAAATATTTATTTAATAAAATTAATCTACTATCTTTTTTCTACTATCTTTTTGATAATATTATACTTTACGAACTTTTTATTCACAAAGTCATAGTTGCTTGAAACTGAAAATAAGCTCATCTAAGCTCGAATAACTTCATTAGAGCAATGCGAAATAAATCCATTTATACTATTGATTTTATTACACTTATTTAACATAATCAAACAAGAACTTAGCTTAATACTAAGTATTGAAAAGCATACATAACTATGAAAGAAATCGTTACGGTTACTCCAACTGTAGATGATTCACAATGATTTAAAGCGTCTGAAATCATTTCAGAGAAAACCATCCAAATCATAGCTCCAGCTGCTAAACCTAAACCAATTGGCAAATAAGACTGAAAAGTTAGAATAAAAAGAAATGCTGGTATTGCCATTATTGGTTGAGGAATTGATGAAAATACAGACAAACCCATAGTTTTAATTGCACTTACTCCTCTTGGAACTAAAACCAATGAAATAGCTAACCCTTCAGGGATATTATGAATGGCAATAGCAGTAGTAATAAACAGACCAAGTTCTTGTGTCCCACCAAAACTTACCCCTACACCAATACCTTCAGCAAATGAGTGAAGTGTCATCACTCCCATTATCATAAACATTTTTTTTGCATCTGACTTTGCCAAATCTTCGACGGGTAAATCATATTTGGATAAGAGTTTATCACTTAAGACAATTAAAAACAAACCAGCAAGTAATCCTATTACAGTTTTTTCAACGCTGATTTCTGTTGATTCAAGAATGAGAGAAAAACTTGCAGAAAGCATTAGTCCTGCAGCAATAGCTGATGAAATCCCAATCCACCATTTGTTCATATTTTTAATAAAAAAGAAAGGAATTGCACCAAAACCTGTTGTAATGGCTGTTATTAGTGCCGCTATAAAAACGGTGAGAATGTTAATTTCGATAGACATAGTTAATGATTTGAATTAAGACAATAATAATAGGTTTTGGCTTAAATGTCTTCAATTATGATGTTAGATTTTATATAAATAAGTTATGTTAGTAGCAGTACTAACTATTTATCAAGCTGATTCAAAAAAAGTAAAATTAGTCTTTTTAAATTATTAGATTAAAAAAATTAGAGAAGGTTTTTATTTCTTTTAGTATCTAAGTAATAAGTGCTCAATATTAGAGAGCTATGCCCGATTCAACCTTAACAAATGAGATTAAATATGAGATTCGTAAATAAGCCATTAGTGGTGTCAATTATTGCTATTTGTATAATTTTCACCATTTCTTCCTGTAGTGAAGATTCCAGTTCAAATAATTCCTCAAGTGAAACAGTTCCAGCAATTTTTGATAAAATTTATGGAGCAACTAGCATAACAAGTGATGGTGTTTATGTGACAATAAAAACAAACGGAATGCCAGATCACACAAGTCCCTATTATGCAACATCAAATTCATTATATGAATCCTATTCTGGATTAACTTTTGGAAATAATACATTTAATAAAAATCCGAATTCCATTAGTTCTCAGTCATTGACATTTAAAATTCCGATTAATCCTGCAGTTGCAAGTAATCACGCTGCCACTCCTCTTGGCCCAATTGGAGTTGCTTTAAATGGAGTTCCCTTATATAATCAGTATGCAGGTCCAAATAATCAAGCATTGACTAGTGAAATCACTAGTTTTGATAAATATTATGGTCATCCTCAACAAATGGGACAATATCATTATCATGTTGAACCACTTTATTTAACTACAGTTAAATCGACAAAATCAGGTCTCATGGGATTTTTGCTAGATGGATTTCCAGTCTATGGACCTCAGGAAGAAGATGGAAGTGCAATTGTTAGTAACGATTTAGATGTGTATCACGGTCACACACATAGTACTCTTGATTTCCCCAATGGAACATATCATTATCATTTTACCGCAGATGCACCGTATTTAAATGGAAATGGTTATTACGGAACCGCTGGAACTATTAGTCAATAATGATGCGATTCATTTTAATTTTATGTACTGTCGTTTTTCTTATTTCTTGTACTAAGAAGTCGGAAAATAGAATTTATTCTAAAATTACGATGAATAGTATTCCAGAAGTATATGTTGAAATCAATTCAAGTCTATTGAAAAATAGAAACGATACTTACTTTTATAATGATTCTCTGTTCTCTGGATTTTTAATAGAGATTTCAGATTCTTCAAAAGACACTTTAAGCAGAGAATCATTTTTAAAAGGTAAACGATCAGGAATTCAGCAAAAATGGTATTCAACATCTAAAATTAAAGAAGTTCGTTTTTACGTTGATGGTAAAAAAAACGGCAAGCAAATTGCATTTTGGGAAAATGGGAACAAAAAATTTGAATTCACAGCAAATGACGATGCTTATGAAGGCGAATTAAAAGAATGGACGATTGATGGATTTCTTATTCACCAAGCCAATTTTGTAAATGGTCAGGAAGAAGGACCACAAAAACTTTGGTACGATAATGGAAAAATCCGTGCGAATTACATTATTCGTGATGGAAAACGATATGGATTATTAGGAACAAAAAATTGTGTAAATGTATCGGATAGCGTTTTTACTACTAGTTAATTTGCTTTTTAATTCATGTACTGAAAAAAAAGCCCAAGTTTCACCTCTACCCTATTATAATGATCCGGATTTCACGCCAGTTTTTATTGATAATTTAAGTGAAGTCCCTGATAAAATTACTCATACAATTCGCGATTTCAGATTGCTAAATCAAGATTATTTTCTAGTAAGTCAAGAGCTTTTAGATCAAAAAATTCATGTTGCAAATTTCATATTTACCTCATGTGGAAGTATTTGTCCAACAATGACTCATAACATGAAAATAGTAAATGATAGTCTTGAGAATGACCCAAGTATTGTGTTCCTATCCTTTTCTGTAACTCCTTGGATTGATTCACCAGAAGTGTTAAGTAGATTTAGAGATAAATATTCTATCAAAAATCCGAATTGGCATTTTTTAACAGGTAATAAAACTGAAATTTACAATCTAGCACGGCAATCTTATTTTGCTGAAGAGGACATAGGATTCAGTAAAGACAGTACTGAATTTCTGCATACTGAACACTTTATTTTAGTTGATAAATCTAAGCGAATACGTGGAATCTATAATGGAACCTTGCGTTTAGAAATGATGAACTTAATTGCAGATATAAAATCGCTGAAAGAAACCGAATAGTAAAAATCGAGCTTTACCAGTTTATAACTGCTATTGAATAGGTTAATCCCGGATATCTGCAAATAATTAAATCTTCATAATTGAGTTTAATTAAAAAAGTATTTCATTAAAAAAATCAGAGATTTCTCATGAATTGAAAGGGGCTAAACCATCAAATTTGACATTTTGAAATGGGCTAAAATTAAGTAAAAAGATTTCTAAATAATTAATTTTTCTCAATATAAGTACTTAAATAAAGTTCTTTCAAATAGGGTTCGAAAACTTTATCAAGCCAAACAGCTAATTCCCAACGCTTTACTGTCTCGTTTTGACCAAAAGTCTCCTGTTCTAACCACATAGAATTTAAATCTTCTGAGTTGAAATAAGACAATGCTTTAAACAGTTCAGAATTTCTTTTCACATCTGAATAGTCTAAATCAACTGGGTTTGCCGATGGCTTATCTAAAGCATTCCATAAACTTAAAACTAAATCTGCACGAGTTAATGAGCTTGAATCAGCTTTATTTACTTCATAACCCAAAAGAATTAATGCATCCGTTAACTCTATTTTAACAGCTGTTTGATTAGGATAAAACCATGTTTCATTTGCCCAAGCAACGGCTTTTCCTTCTCCCCTCATTAACCCACTAGTACCTATTCGTTGTACTTCTTGGAAAAATTCATCAGAAGGATTTGTATCTAAATATGGCATTAACCAGCATCCATAGTCCAATAGTACTTGTTGAACTAATCGGATATTTACATTTTTCGGATAAACTCTTTCTTGAATTGCTGTAACAGCTAAAACTCCGGCAGCCTGACCGATTCCAAAAACAACAGGTTGTAAACGACTCGTTCCATTTACTAAACTAGTAACTGAAATGCTTTTTTCAGCAATTATTAAGTTTGTGGTGTTTTTTGCAATTAAGGAAGTTAAAGGAATGGAATACGAAGGAATTTTTGGAAATTCTAACTCTCTTGGAACAGGATTTTTTCGTCTATGATGATCTACAGGATAATCACCAACTGCAATTGCAGCTTTGTATAAAGGTCTATCAGAATTGGCATAAGGATCTTTAATATCATTTAAGTTTAATATTAAATCCCCTTTCAATCTTCTACTTTCCCTTATGTATGGAATGAGCGCTAAACCATCTTCAGTTCCAAATTCATTTTCAATGGCTAAATTTTTCATTCCTGCAACATTTTGCACGAAATAAATCCAAGATAAAGTATGATTTTTAGCTTTTTCAAGTTCTGCTAATCGTTCTTCACGACTCATTTCTAAAATATTGATGAAATAATCATTACCATTATTTGGCCAATTAATCATATATTTATTATTCGGTAGCTTTCCATAATCCAACACTTTCTTACAATCCAATAAGTTTGTTTTTGAATTATCATCACATGCTTCTGCACACAAGCATTTAAAGTCATTTGGATTGTAGTCATCAGGCTCATCTATTAAATTGTCTTTCCCGTTGCCTAAATCGTTGAGTATTGCGACATAAGTAAGATCTTGAATGAAAGGATATTCATCCTTAATAGCCCATTCTTCGCCAGTTTCAGATGCTGATTCCAAACCAACAGTATATTCTTCACCCGCTAAAGCTAATAAATCACCATATTCTGTCGCTTCAATAAACTGTTTGGCATTAATTTCTAGTAATTCACCTTCTTTATTTGTAAAAATAACTTGTTGTAAACTATTGGCTGTTTTAATTACATCTTTAATCCAATAACCATGAAAAACCCTAATATTACTTTCATCGGAAATTAATTGATGAATAATATCTTTACCTACTTTAGGTTCAAATTGAATATGAGAAACCCAACCTGTTGCAAGAGCTTCTTTTGAACCATAATGTTCAATTAATTTTTCAACAAATTCACCCCAATTTCCTGAAGGTAATCGATAATTCCCATCAGTTGCCGCAACTCCTGCGGAAGTAAGCATTCCTCCAAGCCAAGGACTTTCCTCAACAATTATTACCCTCTCTCCCATTCTTGCAGCTTGTAAAGCTGCACTAACACCACTTACTCCACCACCAACAACTAGAATATCTGTTTGTTCAGTAGACTTTTTTTGAATGCTTTTACAAGAACCTAGTAGTAATAATGCTGATAAGGCTAATAGAATACTTTTTTTCATAGAATTATTTTTTTTGCTTAAAAAGCCATTCAAGTACATCTTTGTTTTCATACGTTCTTGTCCAACTGTTATGAGTTGCATCTTTGTATTCAGTATAAAGAACTTTTGATCCCATTTTTTTAAGTTCATTTACTGCATTTCTAGATCTTAATGGAAGTACTATAGTGTCTAATGAACCATGAAAAACCCATAAAGGCATGTTAACTATTGCTTTTAAGGTCGATTCATCAGCCCCGCCACATATTGGAATGGCAGCTGCAAATAAATCAGGGTCACGAACGATGTAGTCCCAAGTACCAAAGCCTCCCATTGAAATTCCGGTAATGTAAATTCTATTTAGATCAACAGGCAATTCTTGGATTAATGAATCAACCAGATTCATAACAATTTGTAAAGGTTTCGAAACTTCTTGAGATTGGTGATGCGAAGAATCTTCCCAATTTACTTCAACCCAACGAAATTCTTCAGGACATTGTGGCACTAAAATTATCGGATCTTCATCTAATTTTTTTGAGTGCTCAATTATATCAGAAATGCCCCAAGTTAATTGTTTTTTATTATCTGAGCCTCGTTCTCCTGCCCCATGCAAAAATATAATCAACGGTCTTTTTTGTGAAGAACCTGAATTGAGAAGCTGATATTTCAGATTTAACGAATCTGTGATAATTGCTCCTGCAGTAAATAAATCTTTGTGCTCTTTTTTCACTTGTGCGCTGATTTTTAAATATCCAGAAATGAAATTAATTGAGATTAGAACGATTATATACTTGAAAATATTTGTTTTACGCATTGGATTATTTCTTTATATCAATAAAAGGAATAATACACATTGAATAAAACAGTACAAAGTTTAGGATTATAACGAAAACTGTGAACTAGCAAATAACTGAATACGATTTGAATTTGAAAACTTATTTAATTCACAACCAACTAAAAAGCTTTGATTTATGCCTTATAAAGCACAATACATGAACATTTTCAAGAATTAGTTTTATAATTATTTTTTTTGCAAGATATGTTTCTTTAAAACCCGAATACAGTTATTTCATTTTAACTTCAATCCTGAATTTATAATCTATTTATTTCAATATTATCAAACACTTGTTTGAATCAATATTGAATGATATTACTCATTAAAAATTCGATGTAAAGAAATATTTATGAAATTTCTAGCTTGAAAAAAAAAGACTGACTGCAAAAACTTACAGTCAGTCTATAAAACATTTAATCAACTTAGAATTGCCAACGGACAAAGCCTTCAACCGCTTCATACTCAGCAAGACCTAGTTTGTCATAATGCTCAGCTGTTCCACGTGTACGTTCTTCAGCTCGCATCCAAAATTCACGTTCATCTGTTCCTGGGAACAAAGGTCTATCTTTTTGGGATTGATGTTTGAAAATAGCACGTTTTTTGCGCATTAATTCATCAGGACTTAGTGGAACTGCCATTTCAATATCTGAAACGTCCCATTCTTGCCATGCTCCACGGTAGAACCAAACATAACAATCTTTCATAAAGTCCTCATCTTTTAGACGAGTAACGGCTTCCATTACGGCACGCAAACAAACTCTGTGAGTACCATGAGGATCAGATAAGTCGCCAGCTGCATAAATTTGATGTGGTTTAATTTTGCGAATTAAATCCATAGTGATTTTAATATCTTCTTCACTCAATGGCATTTTACGAACTTTTCCAGTTTCATAAAATGGCATATTTAAGAAATGACCATGTGAATCAGGTATACCAGAAGCACGAATACCAGCTTTAGCTTCTCCTTTTCTAATTAATCCTTTAATTCTTTTTACAGATTCAGAATCAACTTGTCCAGGCGTTTTATTTTGTAAGAAATCACGCACATTTTCATACATGTGGCGAACTTCATCGCTACCTAATTTGAAACTATCGTGAAAATCGGCAACAAAATCGGCAAATCTAAGAGCATCGTCATCAAATACGGCAATATTACCCGATGTTTGATAAGCCACATGAACTTCATGACCATGATCGGCAAGACGAATTAATGTACCACCCATCGATATTACATCATCATCTGGATGAGGACTAAATACGATAACTCGTTTAGGATATGGATTTGCTCTTTCTGGTCTTTGAGCATCATCTGCATTCGGTTTACCACCAGGCCATCCTGTAATGGTATGCTGTAATTCATTAAATATTCTAATATTGATGTTGTAAGCTGGACCTTGTTCGGTAACTAAATCACCCATTCCATGCTCATTATAATCTTCATCACGCAATTTTAGAATTGGTTTATTTACGGAATCACACAACCAAACAACTGCTTTACGACTTTGTTTAGCTGTCCACTCTACTGGACCAACTAACCAAGGTGTTTTAACTCTTGTTAATTCAGAACTTGCTGCTTCGTCCACATAAAAAGTAACATTTGGATGTTCTTGCAAATAGGTTGCTGGAACTTGATCGGATATATCACCTTCAACAGTTTTTTTAATAATTTTTGATTTTCCTTCACCCCAAGCCATCAATACAATTTTTTTGGCTTCCATGATTGTACCAACTCCCATTGTTATTGCACGTCTAGGAACATTTTCTTCCCCAAAGAAATCTGATGATGCATCAGCACGTGTTAACTTATCGAGTGTAATCATTCTAGTTCTAGATCTTTTACCAGATCCAGGCTCGTTAAAACCGATATGACCCGTACGGCCAATTCCTAATACTTGAAGATCGATTCCACCAAATTCGCGTATTTTTTGTTCATATTGAAAACAATGTTCTAATACATCATCTCTGTTCAAAGTACCATTTGGTATATGAATATTCTTAGAATCAATATCGACATGATCAAATAAATACTCATGCATAAAGCGAACATAACTTTGCAATGCATCGGGCTGCATTGGAAAATATTCATCGAGGTTAAATGTAATTACGTTTTTAAAACTTAATCCATCCTCATTGTGCATTCGAACCAATTCTGTGTAAACACGAGTTGGTGTAGAACCGGTTGCTAAACCTAGAATAGCATTTTTGCCTTCTTCAGCTTTTTGTTTAATTAATTTCGCAATTTCATTTGCAACCTGAATTGAAGCAGATTCAGAATCTGCAAAAACTTCTGTTTGTATTTTTTCGAATTTTCGCTTTTCAGCTTCAAACAATTTCTCTGACATAGAGCCTTGAATTTATTGTTTTGATTGTTGTTTTTAGGAAAATCACCCTAAAACGGGCGCTATTATCCATTTTGAAACCAAAGTTCAGGTTTCAAATCTAATTTAATAAATATAGTTCAAAATGTAAACATTATGACGTACATAATGTGCATATTAATATGTACCTAATTTATCTCAACAAAGCGCTTTCATAACAATTATGTCTGTCGAAATAGCGAAATTATGTTAGTATATAGCCTCATTATGCACATTGTATTATAACTGTGACAATGAGGCTCTTTTCTCAAATTAACTATAAGTTTTTAAAACAGAGTTTCGGCTGTTATTACGCAATTTTCTAAGCGCTTTTTCTTTTATTTGACGTACACGTTCTCTTGTAAGATCAAAATGGTCGCCTATTTCTTCTAAGGTTAAAGAATGTTCACGACCAATTCCAAAGTAAGAACGAACAACTTCTGCTTCTCTTTGAGTCAATTTTGAAAACGCTCTTTCAATTTCAATTTTCAAGGATTCATCAATAAGTTCTTTATCGGGATTTGGAGTATCACCATTTGGCATTACATCCAATAAAGTTGAATCTTCACCTGAAGCAAAAGGACTATCAAATGATATATCTGATGAAGCAAAACGCATCAAATCAGAAATATAGGTTGTTGTAAATTCGGTCTCATCAGCTAATTCACCAATTGAGGGTTCTCTTTTGTGAATCTGATAGAGTTTAAAGCGGGCTTTATTCATTTTCATGATATCAGCAGCTTTATTTAGTGGTAAACGAACGGTTTTTGCTTTTTCATCTAATGCTTGACGAATGGACTGTTTAATCCACCAAACAGCATACGAAATGAATTTAAAACCACGTGTTTCATCAAAACGGTGAGCCGCTTTAATTAAACCTACGTTTCCTTCATTAATTAAATCAATTAGGGCTAAACCTTGATTTTGGTACTGTTTTGCTACTGAAACCACAAATCTTAAGTTGGCAGTGATTAATTTGTCTAGTGCCTCTTTGTTTCCTGCTTTAATTTGTTGTGCTAAAATCACTTCCTGATCAGCAGTAATTAAAAATAACTTGGAAATTTCTTTCAAATACAAGTCAATTGCTTTCGATTCGGAAATGGAAATACCACTTGGTGTTTGCAGAGATGCGTCTTTCTTTTTTCTGGCCATAATTAGTTTGTAGGTCTGGGTTGATTTAACCAATTTCCCTTATATGTATATGCATACGTTTATGTCATTTAACTTCTAACCTGATAAGTCAGATTTAGTAAGGTTGACAGTAATCCACTGCGAATAACAACAAGATCTTTGATAGTTTAGTAGGTAAATAAAATAGAATATTAAAAAAAAAGCCTTCCTGTCTGTGGAAGGCTTTTTACTAAATATAAGTTAGTAGTACAGAGTTTCTGGAATTATGCCTTAGCTTTCGCAAAGCTTTTTCTTTTATTTGACGAACACGTTCTCTCGTTAAATCGAATCTTTCACCGATTTCCTCAAGAGTTAAAGAATGTTCACGACCAATACCGAAATATAATCGAACAACTTCTGCTTCACGTTGAGTTAACTTTGAAAATGCTCTTTCGATTTCCATTTTCAAAGACTCATCCATAAGTTCTTTATCAGGATTTGGAGTATCACTATTAGGCATTACGTCTAAAAGTGTAGAATCTTCACCCGATGCAAAAGGACTATCGAAAGATACATCAGATGATGCATATCGCATTAAATCGGAAATATAGGTTGTTGTAAATTCTGTCTCATCAGCTAATTCACTTGCTGATGGTTCACGCTTATGAATTTGATTTAATTTGAAACGAGCTTTACTCAATTTCATAATGTCGGCCGCTTTGTTTAAAGGTAAACGAACGGTTTTAGCTTTTTCATCTAAAGCTTGACGAATAGACTGTTTAATCCACCAAACAGCATAAGAAATAAATTTGAAACCTCGAGTTTCATCAAAACGGTGTGCTGCTTTTATTAAGCCAACATTACCTTCATTAATTAAATCTATAAGCGATAAACCCTGATTTTGATATTGCTTGGCAACAGAAACCACAAAACGAAGGTTTGCTGTAATTAATTTGTCTAATGCAGCTTTATTACCAGCCTGAATTTGACGAGCGAGAGTTACTTCTTCATCAGCTGTAATCAAAGGCAGTTTTGAAATTTCTTTCAAATAAAGATCAATGGCTTTGGATTCAGCTATCGAAATTCCACTAGTTGCCAATGACGCGGCTTCTCTCTTTTTTCTTGCCATAAATTTAAATAAAATTAAAAATGATATTTTGAGTTTAAGTTCAATTGAGTTTGATTCTAAAACGAATCATTTAAGACTTATTGTATCTTTTTAAGTGTCGTATTTTTCTAATTGTCTTAGCAATTATCGAGCCTGTTTCATCCAAACCTAAATCAAAATGAGACGCAGTTTTCTCTAAATCTGCATTTTCTTGGCATAAAAAATACGTACTTATTTCCTTTTCTTGTTCTGAGAATAAACCTGAATTATTGCCAATAAATGCATGCATTTCCTTAGATTTTTCTGGATGAGTTGCTTCAGAAGGTAATTTAACCGATTCTGTATCTATAGTTGTAAGAATTGGATTAATTGCGGACAACATTTTTGCGTGCGGCATCGACAAAGAATGTGCTAAACTTGCCTCTGCTAATTCTTTTGGTGTTGGTTCTCTATTAAGAACTTCTTCTAAATAGATGTAAACAGTATTTAGCTTTTCGAGATCTTTTGGGGAGTCTGATTTTAGACGTTTTAAACGACTATTTTCTGCTAATGCTTGCAGTAAAGACTGGCGAATCCACCAAATAGCATAATATTTAAAAGGTTGCCCTGTGTCGTTTTTAAACTTCATTACAGCTTTTACTAAACCAATATTGCCTTCACTCACTAAATCTTTAAGAGATAAACCTTGATTTTGATATTGTTTGGCAACTGTAACAACTAGTTTAGCATTTCCATCAACGAGTTTTTTTAGAGATTCTGTGTTATCTGTTTGAGCTTCAAGAGCTAAATCAACTTCTTCTTTAGGCGAAAATTGAGCGAATTGAAAAATACGATTCAAATAGGAATCTAAAAATTGAGCATCAGTCATAAAAATTTCTTCTGACTTTGCGTAATAAGAATCTTGCTGATTATTCAGATTCACAGTATCTAACACTAAATTTGTTGGTGAAATTGGCACGAATATGTTTTATACGTAACAAGTTTCAATTAGTTTCAAAATAAAGTCTAAAATATACTTGTTTTTTTTGAGAATCTGAAGAGTTACCATTTTGCCTTAAATATGCATTATTTATACAAAAGACTCCGCTTTATAGATATTTTCGAGTCCGAAAAATGAACAAGCACTTGCTGCAACATCTGCAAAAGTACTTCTGGTTCCTAATTCTTTTTTTAATGTCTCTAATTCACTTATTACCAACAATGGAACAAACTCTCTTGCATGGTCGGTATTACTACCAACTGGATCATTTCCATGATCAGCAGTAATAATTAAAACATCATCACTTTTTAACTTTGAAAGAATCGCTGGAACTGCTCTGTCAAATTCTTCTAAAGCTCCTGCAAAACCTTCAGGATCTAGGCGGTGACCAAAATTCTGATCGAAATCAACTAAATTGACAAATACAAAGCTATTCTCTACCGCTGACATCGCAGTTAACAATTGTGCAATACCCTCGGTGTTGTTTTGAGTTTTTCGAAACTGATTAAAACCAATCCCAGCAAAAAGGTCGATAATTTTCCCTATTGAATACGTCTTTATCCCCTTTGATTGTAAATAGTTAGGCAAAGCGATTTCAGGAGGAATGGCGGAATAATCTTTTCTTTGATCGGAAACACGTTTAAAAGCACCTGGTTTGCCAGTAAATGGCCTTGCAATTACTCTTCCAACTAGATGCTCACCGATCATTACTGAGTTCCTAGCAATATCACACCATTCATATAATTTCTCAATCGGAACAACATCGGTGTGAGCTGCAATTTGAAAAACGCTATCGGCAGAAGTATAAACAATTGGCTGACCTGTTCTTAAATGCTCTTCTCCAAAAGTGTCAACTACAACCGTTCCTGAATAGGGCTTATTTGCATAAACTGTATGATTTCCAGTTGCTTGCATAAAAGAATCTAAAACTTCTTGAGGAAAACCATTTGGATAGGTTGGGAAAGGAGTTTCTAAAGTAACCCCTGCTAATTCCCAATGCCCTGTCGTTGAATCTTTCCCTTTTGAGACTTCCCTCATTTTTCCAAAAGAAGCAATTGGATTAAAAACTGGAGGAATGGAATCCAATGGAATAATATTTCCTAAGCCCAATTTTTGCATATTCGGCAAAGTTACTTTTGTTACCGCTGAAACATGACCTAGAGTGTTAGAACCTACATCACCATACAATTCTGCATCTTCTTGATGACCACAGCCAACACCATCTAAAATTACTATATAAAAATTACCCATTTTAATCGCTCCTTCTACTTATCAATATTCAAAAACCAATACATCTGGATTTTTTAAAGCATGAGATAATGCCGTTTTTGCTTCAGAAATTAATTGATCTTCACTGTTTGAATCGTCTTTTATTAATGTATATCCATAATGCAGGCGAATAACTCTGTTTGAGTCATCTTTTAGTAAAACTGGCCTTTGCAAGACTTTATTTACAGATTTTACCCATTTCCCAACAGCTTGTTCATCACTTCCTTGAATAATAAATGAATAAACATAATCAGAAAATTGACCTAAAATACCTGATAAGCCAACATTTGCTGGATTTGCTAAGCGAACAATATCATATTGTAGTTGTTGTAAACTGTCTAATCTGTGTTTTGCTCTAATTTCATGTAACTGACCAATGGTTATAAATCCAAAATAGGTTTTTGTTTTTGGATATAATTTTGCCCTTCTCAGCTCAGTTATTAAAGTTGCTCTCCAAAAATCAGGATCTAAAAGACCGTGAACCACTGTAAATAAATCTTTCTCTACAGTTGCGCCATATCTTGGAGATTCTAGCTTTAGAGCTATCATGTTAACTACGTTAACTAATTTATGTTTTGTCGATTCATTAAAAACTAAAGGGCTTTCATCAGAGCAAATAAAAACGCCTTGTCTTCTATCATTAACAACTAAAGGAATTGCAAAGGAAGCTCCAGTAGCTGGCGATTCAGATGCATTTACTCTCCAAGGGTTTCCATTAAAATGAATAGCAAATTGTGGTTTTCCACTATGAAGGGCTTCATTTGCCAATGTTTGTTCTTCCATCGACATTCCCAAAGGTAATGCATTAAACGCTTTCTCTGAACTTGCAACAACAGACCAAGCATCTAAGTTTCTTGTTAAAAAACTAACTCCTCCATATTTCAAATAATATTGAATTAACGCTAAGGTCTCATGAATTAAGAAAATCGCTGACTTTTCAGACAGAACATGATCTAATTGTTTTTGATAATCTGACCATTGAGCTTGATTTTCAGACAAATCTGCTAGTTCCATGTAGGTGTGAAGTAAATTGCCTAAAGCGTTATTAAACGCGTCAATAGCTTCTTCTTCGTCTTCTCTAATGGTATTAAATTTACTTTCTAAAACAGTAAGTGCAACTGTTTCACCATTATTAACAAAAGGTAAAATGGTAAGATATCTAGTTGGAACCGAATCGAAATAATGAGTTAATTGTTCAACAGAAACATGTTTCCCTACCTCAATCATTACAGGTTCTTTTAAGTCTAAAAACGGTTCTAGAAAATGCTGACCAAATGAAACACGATCTTGAAAAACAGTATTCTTAACTCGAGTAGCAACAGTTTCCAATACAAACTGACCTCGAATTTTATTCACCCAATACAAATATACAGTTTCAGTATCTGTTGATGTTCTAAGGAGTTGAACAACTTCAGTTAAAACTTGTTTAAATTGTTTTTGAACTTTTTCCTCGCGCTTTTCTCCGAGGTCGTCCTTATTGGTTTTGAATTGAGGAACTGCTTTAATTGCCATAACCGATTTCTGCTGCTAATTCTTCTGCTTCTTGTATCATAGATTCAATGACTCTAATTCCTTGATTCCAAAACTCAGGTGATTGAATATCGAATCCAAACATGCCGACTAATTCTTCTGGCTTTTTAGAACCGCCAGCACTTAACAATTCAATATACGTATCTTCGAATCCTGGTTTACCTTGTTGATACAATTCATATAAAGCTAATACTAATAATTCACCAAAAGCATACGCATAAACATAACCGGGTGAATGTAAGAAATGAGGAATATAACACCACCATAAGTCATATTCAGGACTTAGAGTAACAGAATCTCCATACAAGTCTTCTTGAACTTTTCTCCATAATTCTGAAAAACGTTCCGTTGATAATTCACCTTCTTCTCTTCTTGCGGTATGAATGGCGTCTTCAAAACGATTCATCGAAACCTGACGGTAAACCGTTGCAATGGTATCATCAATTTTACCTAGAACTAATGCTAACTTTTCTTTGGGATCAGTAATTTTTGCTTTTAATTGTTGAAAAACAATCATTTCTCCAAAAACTGAAGCTGTTTCTGCTGTTGTAAGAGGTGTATCTGATAGCAAAGGACCTTGTTTTTGCGAAAGATACATATGAACTCCGTGACCCAATTCATGAGCTAAAGTCTGTACATCACGTAAACGTCCGTCATAATTCATAAAAACATAAGGGTGAACAGAATTGGCAGAACTTGAAGCATAAGCGCCGCTTCTTTTTCCAGGTTTAATTGCAGCATCAATCCAGTTATTATCAAAAAACTTAGCTGTGATATCTTTTATTCTTGAATCAAACGAACCGAAAGAATCCAAAACAGTGTTTTTTGCTTCGTCCCATGTAATTTTAGTTTGTGTTTTTAATAATGGAGCATAGCGATCATAATCCATCATAACATCAAGACCTAAAAGCTTTTTCTTTAGAGTGTAATAACGTTGAACAAGTCCATAACTTGCTGTAACAGAAGATATTAAGGTATTTACAGTTGCATCATCAATTTGATTTGACATGTGACGAGATGTTACCCAATTAGGATAATTTCTAAGACCATCATTCGCCGCTTTGTCTTGTAAAACTGTATTAAAAATGAACGTAAGCTGTCGACTCAAACCTTTAAATGTTTTCGTAAGACTTTGAGCCGCTCTGATTCTGAGTTCACGATCACTTTCATGTAATTTGCTAAGAACTTCTTGTTCAGAAAGAGTTTTCCCATCTAATTCAAATTCAGCAGCACCTAATAATTCATCAAAAAAACGAACCCAAGCTTGTCTTGCCGTGGTTGTTTTTGCAGCCATCACTTTTTCTGCGCTTTCATCTAAAATATAGGGTTTTGATTTTCTGGCTGTTTCCAAAAAGTATTTTTCATGGGCCAATAAAGGCGAATTCATTAATTCGTTTGCTTTTTCATCTTCAACCGCAACCCATTCCACATCAAAAAAGACTAAATGTTGACTTAAGCCGGCATATAAATCGCCAATTTCTGCCAATGCTTTTCCATGAGTTGTTTCGATTGTATTTGTAGACCAAACTAAATACACGTATGAACTCATTTTGGATAATAAATCTGATAAGCTGGAATATTCATCGAGAAGTAATTTTAAACCTTCAGGATTGATTGTGTTTAGAGTTCCCTTCCACTTATTTTCAAAGGCTTTTGCCAATTCAACAGCTTGTTTTTTATCGTTAATAAAAGCATCACTTGAAAGAGAGGTATATAAATCGTCTAAGTTCCAATTTATTTGTTCTGCGCCGTGTTTAGTTGACATGAAATCTAGTTTTACTATAAAAATTGCGATTAATTTGGCTTGAAATATAGAGAAAACAGACCTATCAAATGGAAGCTTTTTATAGGCTTCTTTTTTTTGATCGAGAATTTTGAAATTAGTTTTCGATGTGTTGAATAGTTCATATTAAGTATAGAATTGAATCAAAACTTAATTTATTTAGACAAAAAATTAGAAAGGGTGCGAAAAACGTTGATTTATCTTTTCAATTGGTGATTAAACTATCGATAGAGTTTTGTAACAAAGTTTGAAATTAACGACTTGACTAAGTATTTAACTGGGGTTTGTTATTAGGGTTCAATGTGTAAATTGATAAACTCTATTAACAATTCTTGATGGGTCTCAGACCGCAAATGGACAATCAATATCTTAGCTTATATCAGTCTCTAATTGTATTCCAAACTAATCATTTGTATTAATTTGCGATATTCTATTAATCTGTTGATTGCTCTAATACTTTCTCAATGATTCATATTCTCCAGCATTCAGAAATGAAAGTACTAACAAGCAATACTATATATGATTATTCTAATAATTCACTTTTTCACTGAAAATTAAGTCCTAGTTAAAAAAGATACTGCTCTAGTTTTTTTGATTTACTTTTTTTTGCAGATTTGTATTAACAAAGCAAATTAACAGAAAAATGTATCTCTTTTTTGATTTCTTTCAAAAATATCAGCTAATCGGTCAAAACTAAGCAAGAATGACTATTTCATCTAATAAGGAAAGCTTTTTTATAGTGTTGATTATTTAATTAAGAAATGATTAGAATTGATAAAATCATGTTTTTTGCTCAAAAAAAAGCGTTTTTTTGCAGGCATTTTCTGTAATTTTGGGGCACTTTAAACCTTTTCAACAAGACTGAACTCTTTGTTTTAGCTGTTCAACATCTATCGAAACAACGGTAAACATTTAAATTGCAAGCATCTTGAAATCACTCGAAGATATTTTCGGCCCCAATACAGCTCTCGTAGAAGAACTGTATAATCAATATCAACACAATCCAGAATCTGTTCCAACATATTGGCGCTCCTATTTTGATGAATTAAACGAAGTTGATTTAAACAAAACCCCGACTTCAAGAGATTCTAATCTTAAAACGACTGCTCAAGCTACTGTTTCACCAAGTCCAAGCGCTCCAACTGTAAAATCAGATAAAAAAGCTGAAACAGTTAAGTTGAATGAAGACAAATATGAATATGAAAAATTAAAAGGTGTTGCTGCTAAAATTGTAACCAATATGGAAGAAAGTCTGGAGATTCCAACTGCTACTTCTTTACGAGTTATTCCGGTTAAAATGTTAATTGAAGACCGAACAATCATTAATAGACACTTAGAACAACGCGGCGACCCAAAAGCAACGTTTACTAATTTTATTGCTTGGGCTGTAATTAAAGCACTTGAAACTACTCCTTCCATTTCATATAGCCTTCAATATATTGACGGTGCACCAAATCGTGTTAAACCGAAACAAATTAATTTAGGTATTGCCATTGATCTTCCTGGAAGAAATGGTGAAAGAAAGTTAGTAGTTCCAAATATAAAAGCGGTAAACACCATGAATTTCAAGGAATTCTTGGATGCTTATTATCAATTAATATCTAAAGCACGTGCAGGGAAATTAGATTTAGAAGATTACGCTGATACAACTATTTCGATCACAAATCCAGGAACTTTAGGAACGGTTTCGTCTGCACCTCGACTAATGAAAGGTCAAGGAACTATTATTGCAACAGGCGCAATGGAATATCCTGCTGAATTTCAAGCTATGGCTCAAGAAGTATTGAATCATTTAGGAATTTCTAAAGTGATGACCTTTACCTCAACTTATGATCACAGAATCATTCAAGGCGCTGAGTCTGGGGCATTTCTTGCTAAAATTCATCGTTTATTAAATGGAGAAGAAAGTTTTTATGATGAAATTTTTAACGATTTAGACATTCCATATAGCCCAATTGGGTATGGTTTAGACAATTACACAGGATTTTTAGATCGTGGTGGTTCAAACGAAGTAAACAAAAAAGCAATTGGTGTAATGCAGCTCATAAATATGTACCGTACACGTGGGCATTTATTAGCTGATTTGAATCCATTAAAACATGGGCCAGGACACTATCCCGAACTAGAATTTGTATATTACGGTTTAACAATTTGGGATTTAGATCGTGAATTTTACTGTGCAGGACTTGGTGGCTACGAAAAAGCACATCTTCGTGTAATTGTAAAATTACTTCGTGATACCTATTGTGGTTTTATTGGTGCAGAATACATGCACATTCTAGATTTGGAAGAAAGGAAATGGCTTCGTGAAAGCATGGAGTCAAGTGCAAACAATCCGAATTTAACTCGTGATGAGAAAAAACAGATTCTACATAAATTGAATCAGGCAATGGCGTTTGAACAGTTTTTGCACAAAAAATATGTAGGTCATAAACGCTTTTCTATTGAAGGTGGCGAAACTGTAATTCCAATGATTGATTTTATGTTGGAATTGGGAGCAGAACTTGGAATAGATGAAGTTATTCTAGGAATGTCTCACCGTGGACGTTTAAATGTTCTTGTAAATACAATGGGGAAAAAATACCACAAAGTATTTGCTGAGTTTGAAGGGAATATTGATCCATTGACATTTCAAGGTTCTGGAGATGTTAAATATCACCTTGGAACTGAAGGACATCATACAACTCACTCTGGAAAAAAAATACGTTTACAGCTATTAGCAAACCCCTCGCACTTAGAAGCTGTTAATCCTGTAGTCGAAGGAACAGCAAGAGCGCTTCAAGATAAATTGAGTACAGAAACAGCAGATAAGCAAATAATTCCATTATTGATTCATGGAGATGCTGCTTTTGCTGGGCAAGGTGTAGTTACAGAGACTTTAAACATGTCTCAATTACGTGGTTATAAAACGGGCGGTACCATTCATATTATCATCAATAATCAAATTGGATTTACTACTTTACCGATTGATGCGCGATCTACAACGTATGCTTCTGATGTCGCAAAGACCATTATGGCTCCAATTTTCCACGTAAATGGAGATGAGCCTGAAGCTGCTGTTCATGCAATGCGATTAGCTCTACAATTCAGACAAATTTTCGGTAAAGACGTTGTTATTGACTTAATTTGTTACCGTAAATATGGTCACAATGAAGGTGATGAACCAGCTTTCACACAACCGGGTTTATATAAAGAAATTAATGACCACCCAACGGTTCGTGATATTTATGCAGCTGAGTTACTCAAAAAGAAACAGTTGTCAAAAGAAGAAATTGACACTTTAATTGATGAGTTTAATACTTTGCTAGAACAAGCATTTAGTGATGCAAAAAATGCTCCTAAATCTGTTGATCCTTCAAAGTTTATTGTTAGAAACGAATCAGTTCAATCTAACAGATCTGAAAATGTGGATACGACCTATCCAATTGCTGAGCTTAAACGAATTAATGAATCAATTTTAACCGTTCCAAAAGATTTTGATGCGAATCCTAAATTGCTCAGAATATTAGCAAAACGTCATGAAATAGTAGAACAAAATGAGACAAAAATTGAATGGGGTTTTGCAGAATCTCTTGCTTTTGGATCAATATTAGCTCAAGGTAGAAATGTTCGTTTAACAGGTCAAGATGTTGAACGTGGCACATTCTCTCATAGACATTCTGTTTTACACGGTACAGCAAGTAATCAAAAATATGTACCTTTAAATCATATTCAAAAAGATCAAGGTCGTTATATGGTGTATAATTCACACCTTAGCGAATTTGCAGTTTTAGGCTTTGAGTTTGGCTATTCATCAACTGACATCAATCAATTGGTAATTTGGGAAGCTCAGTTTGGTGATTTTTCCAATGGTGCACAGATTATTATTGATCAGTTTATTTCAAGTTGTGAGGCAAAATGGGGACAAAAAACTTCTGTAGTTATGCTTTTACCACATGGATTTGAAGGTCAAGGCCCTGAACACTCTTCTGCTCGTTTAGAACGATATTTGCAATTATGTGCTGAAGATAATTTGCGCGTTGCAAATCTCTCCACTCCTGCTCAATATTATCATATTTTGCGTAGACAAGTATTAACTGATGTGAAAAAACCATTGGTAATTATGTCACCAAAAAGTTTATTGCGACATCCTAAAGCGGTTTCAAATGTTGAAGAATTAGCAAATGGTAAATTCCATGAATTATTAGCTGATGAATCTTCTAATGAAGCCAAAGATGTAACTAGAATTATTTTATGTACAGGAAAAGTATATTATGATTTAGCAAAGTATCGTGAAGATCACTCCATTACTGATACAGCGATTATACGAATTGAGCAATTGTATCCTTTCCCAGATGCTGATGTTAACACAACATTTAAACAGTATTCCAATGCAAATGATATTGTTTGGTGTCAAGAAGAGCCACAGAATATGGGTTCTTGGAGCTTCATTGCACCAAGAATAACTCAACTATTAGCTGATAGTCAAACTTTACGTTATTCTGGCCGTGCTGCTTCTGCCTCACCTGCAACCGGTTCAGCAAAATTGCACCAATTGGAGCAAGATGGTTTAATTGAGCGCTCTTTTAACTAAAGAACAATTAATGATTTAAGAAAAGGCTGCTTCAGTAAAATGAAGCAGCCTTTTTAGTTTTAACCTGAGTTGGGGATAAGAAATATAAATAACAAAGGTAAATATTAAATTCGTCATACTGAGAACTGACCCTGCTTCTCTTTCTAGTTTTGTTTTAGATTAAAGAAGACACAGCTAAGTAAATAAAGGTGCTCTATTGCTTATTCTGATTTTTGATTAAAATCATTAAACTAATCATTAACCCGAACTCAAGTTATTAGTTTTTTAAAAACTTGAGTTTTATAAGCACTTAGAAACTTTTTCATTGAGGTTCAGGTCTTCAATGTTCACAATTTAATTGAAGGGAGCATTAAATGATAAATTCTTAGCCTTAATTAAGGTTAGGAACTTAATTCGTTTTTAATCAAACTCTTGGGCTCTATACAATTGAACAATCGTTTTTTAGAAAGTAGTTCGTCTCGAAGGGAGAAAATTGGTTTCGAGTTATACTACTATTCTCCGTTTAACTCAGAGGAAACGGATACTGATGATTGGTAAAATTCTAAATTTGTATTCACTTATGGTACTTAATTCAAATAATTTTGAATCGCTTGTTTTCTACTCGCTGCATGAGATTTTAAGGTCGATATTGCTTGCTGAAATTCATTTGAGTTACTTAAAAATGAATACCCTCTTTGCTCCGTAGTAGCATACTCATTAATCAAACTCACATAACGATCATAGACTGAACTAATCTCATCAGCATTGAAGGCATTCTCTACTACATTATTTAAATAGGCATCATATTTTGCTTTGTAAACCGGATCATTATATAAAAATTCGATTAGCGGCCATGAATTACTTTGCAGATTTGAGAAATCTAAATTTAGTGAACCTTGCATTTTCCCAAATTGTAAAGCTTCATTATTATCCCATGGAATCCATTCAAATTTGTTGGATTTTGGGTTCACATAGAGGAAATAGTTATGCTGCATTCTGCCATAGGTATCCCAATTTTGAATTGCGGTATTTACTGCTAAATAATTCAAAAATACATCCGTATCAAAAATTGCATCTAAATTTTGTCGCCATAAACTTGCATTTGTAGTTCTAGTTGCATCGTGTAATACACTAAATAATTGTTTAATATCTGACCAATCAGCAAGTTCTTCATTTGTCTTTTTTTCAAAATCTTCTTCACTAAATGTTCCTAAAGCGAAGCTTGAACCTGCATTTTCAGGTTTATACAGATTTCCATTATTATTTTTATACTTTTCTTTAATAACGGTATCATCCACTTCTTCTACCAAAGTGTAAAGACCGAAATAAACAGGTCCGTTTCCAAAATCAACATAAATGGTGTAAAAAGAGGATTGAGAAACTACAAGCCCAGCTCTGCGAAAGATATCTGCACTTACTTTTTCGCGAATGAAGGCTTTATCATCATAATTATTTTTCAAACTGAGTTTTTTGAAACCATAAAAACGCTGATCTAAAATTTGGGGATAAATATCTTCAAATTGATCAAAATCTAATTTAAACGAAAGTTTCAAATTCCCGTTGCTCCAAGTTGATTGCAAACTTGAGTTACCTTTGAATCGAACACCGACTCTGTACCATTGTTTTCCTTTATAAAAAACATCTGCTGGTACAAACATTGGGGCTTCAGTATCATCAATCCCACCGCCTGCAGGAGGACCACCGCCAGGCCCTGCATTCTGATTTGAACCGTATGTTCCGTATAAATCAGTCATATTTTCAGTCATGAGTTGCCAACGATCAGAATTAATCACAATATCTAGGCGTTTTACTTTGGTAGAATCGAATAGCTCATCATAAAAAGGGTCTGATATATTGGTATGAGTATCTTCTGTCCAATCGTCTGGAGTGAAATCTGTATCGTTAAATTCAAGTACTGCACCAGATGTAGGAACTAGAATATCTTCCTGACATGATAGGCTGAATGAGACCATCACACTCAGAATAAGTAGGTTTTTAAATTGGCTTTTCATGTTTATTTCTTTTTTGATTAAAATGAATACTTGTATTCGAATCCAATAATATGTGTCGATTTTGGATAATCGACATTCAATTCTCGTTCAAGACGGTAAAACAAACCTATTTTACCCATTTTTTTAATTTTATAATTCGTTCCAGCAGTAATTCGAAAAGTGTCAAACCCTGTCTGTGAACCTGAAATTTGATTAAAGATTTCAACAGCAAAACTAGGGTCTAGTTTCCAATCATTAATTGAGTAATCTATTGATGTTTTGAATCTCATTTTGTGAACAGCATCTTTGTTTATCGATTCCGTAAATGAAAATTCTTGTTTATTTTGATATCTAAGCCGATAGTCAAGCTCAAAATCATTCCAATTATGCTTGTAGGAGACATCAAACTGATATCGAAAAGATTCCCGAATTCCTTGCTTAGCTCCCTGATTATCATTTTCACGATTATACCTTAAACCAAGTGCAAGCTTAAAAGAATGTGGCAATTTATAAGTAGTTGAAAACTCAGTGAAATAACTACCGATTTCAGAACTGTTATTTTTTAAACGCAATTGTTCTTCCAACGCAAAAGACCATTTTTTATTGAGATCATATTCAACTTGAATGGAACTCCATGTTTCCAAATCGCTCACTTCTATGGTCTCTGTGCTTTGTGCGTTTAAATTAGATACACAAATAAAACAAATAGTAGTCAAATGAAGCAAATGACGAACAAATTGCTTACAGATATTCTTGTTCATATATTAATAACTATTGTAATAATAAATGGTTAAGTGAGCAGTATCTTTTAGAAAATCAATATTACCAACTTTAATTTTATTGATATTCAAACCTGTTCTATTTTCTAAATCTGCTTTAAGAAAGGCATAATTTTGTGGTTTAATATTTTCAATATTTTCATAAATAATTTCTTTTCTAGCATTGTGTCTAAGAGCCCAAACCCGCTCTAAAAAATACGTCGCAATTACAACAATACCGTTACCACCAACTATTTCAGCGTAGCTCATATTCTTGTTGGCTAGCGAATTAATCACAGAAATTCCGATAACCACAAATAAATAGGTCATCTCTTTAATTTCCATCTGCTCGGTTCGGTATCGTATGATTCCAAAAATGGCAAATAGCCCAAGAGCCATTCCAATATCTAACTCATATTTTTTTAAGGTAAAGCATAAAAAGAAAACAATGATGCTTATCATATAATAAGTAAACACATAATCTTTTCGTTCTGCACTTTTATAGTAGAGAGCTTTAATAATAATTGTTAAGAAAAATAGATTTATTCCAAAACGAAACATCATTTTTAGAAAATCATCATCATATAATGGGATATTCAGAAATTCCATGAATGTGGTATTAATTTGTTAATCTTTAAAAGCTTTCGTTTAAAAGCATTGTATTTAAGTTCTTTGTTGAGGCTTAGCATACCAATACAATATTTACTAAACCCTGAAGGTGCAATTCCTAAAGATTTTAATTCTTGTACAATGAATGAATTTCGATTAAATCGTTCTTGTTTTACCTCAATAATCACAAGCTTATTAAAGGATTTTGAAGAATCGCCAAAATCATAACTTAGATTCATATCAATAGTAACACGCTCTTTTTCAGTTTTGCTTACTAAAGTAAACCGATTAAAATGATTCCATAAATTGGGATTCAATTGATAGGTTTTCCCCGTTTTTCGTTTTATATACTCTTTTGCAATCTCTGGTAGATTTAACTCTATTTCGTCGATTCGTAATCGAGATTTATTGGTTTTACCTTTGCTATCTTTTTGTTTTATTTCAAGATAAGTTAGCTCTGATTCAACATAATTTCGCATTCGTATTTTGGTACGATTTAATTTTCCATTATGATGATTATGATAAAAGTCTTTGGAATCGGTATCAAAGTACAAGGATTTATAGGTCATTAAACGCTGATCCTGAATTTCAAGAATAAAATAATTCTCATAAATAGTCTTGAGAACAGAATTTAATTTAATTTCATCTAGAATGAACTTTGTGTCCGTTCTCCTCATAAGTTCAACACCTTTCATTTGAGAAAGTGAAATAGCCGAAAACGGGTTTAAATCAAGTTGTACTGATGAATTCATTGTGAGATTAAGAAAATGGTTGATGTAAAGTGCTTATCAACTAGCTGTTGTATATCCTGAGTTTTATTCAGGCGAAAT
>Ga0210025_1000644_pt1 | contig 42928 bp, 30 predicted proteins | sample CryGeyme20150102_FD_183989 | JGI IMG/M metagenome (GOLD analysis project Ga0210025, IMG submission 183989) | Groundwater microbial communities from Crystal Geyser aquifers in Utah, USA - Crystal Geyser metaG 2015-0102 (SPAdes) (version 2) | ecosystem: Environmental > Aquatic > Deep subsurface >... | reverse complement strand
GGTAAATGCTATGTATTCAGATATTTTCATTGCTTTTAATATAGTGTAAAGATAGTTGATTTGTCCAGTTTATTAGAAAAAAAACTGGACAAATTTAAATTCGTTTGTAGGGTAACGACTTCGTCTGTCTTGTGGACAATGCTCATACCTAAGTGAATGGAAAATCCTTTTTTCCCTAGCACATCGGCTGCAGTTTGTCGGAAATACCGACATACTGAATTTTCGTCCAATTCACCTTCCTTAAACACATTCTGAATATTCTCAGTTATGGTTATTCTGCCCTTACCGAACAATTCAGCAATTTGCGCTTGTGTTAGCCAAACGGTTTCGTCGTCTAAGCGAACATCTATTTTGATGTCGCCTGAGGGATTTTGGTAAATAATGATCTCGCTGTTCATTAAAAACCTTAATTCAATTGTTTAATCATTCTAAAGTCTAACATTAGTGATAATCCGCAGAAGAATCCATATTAGTTCCCTAAAAAAAAACTGCTCTAATACGAATTAAAGCAGGTTTTTAGAAGAGTGGGCCCAGCAGGACTTGAACCTGCGACCAATCGATTATGAGTTTGTTGATAAGTGGTCTATATGTTATCTATAAGCCTTTTTTAACACCGTTAGGTGGGATATTAGTGGGTACTTCATTCTTTTACACTCAATTCATCTCCATAATATTGAAGTGAATTTCAGGTCATTTAAGTGACACTATATACTTAAAATAGTTCAATTATATAACTTGTTTAAATTAAGGATCTCTCCTTTAATTTCTTCTACCAATGTCACATGTTCGATTACTCTTACACTACTAACAAAAGATAATTTAAACGATCTTAGCTCATAATTTGGAATGACTTCTATCTCATCAAATTTGAATACAAATTAAAAGAAAGCAGGCTGTATTTTTCAACAACCTGCTTTCATTCTGTGTTTCCCAAAATAGGAGAATCTTATTTTATCAAGAGCATTTTCTTTGTGAGAGTTATCGAATTGGTTGTCATTCTGTACAAATACACTCCACTTGAAAGACCACTTGCATCAAATTGAACAGTATGTTTTCCAGCTGTCAATTTTTGTTTGAGTAAGGTTTTTATTTCACGTCCCATCATATCAAATACTTGTATAGATACAGAAGACGCATCTTTTAAGCTAAACGAGATACTTGTACTAGGGTTGAATGGATTTGGATAATTTTGTTCTAATTCATACTGATAAACTTTAGTACTAAGTTCTTCAGCTGAAGTTGTTCTTGGAACTACTTTTAAATAACCTTTTAAATCGTCTGAGTTAATCGTAATGCTTCCATTGTTTTCCAATGTTAGCTCATCATTTGTACTGGTGATTAATTTCACTTCATAGAGATCTAGATTCTGAGAATCCCAGGTTAAGTTTACCTCTCTTTTTGAGCCACTTACAAGAAGTGGAACTTGAGATTCTTCTTCTGAATGAAGAACTCGTTGCATATAAGCAGATCCTAAGACTGTTTCTTCGCCTTGTAAGGCAAATCGATTTCCATTTGGTAAGGCAGGTGGAGCAGGAATGTCTTTTTCAAGTTCAGAAAATGCTAACTCAACAGAGTGATTCATTCCATTATCTTCAATTTTTACTATGAGTTTTGACTCTTGTGATTGAATTCCTTTTGCTACATTTTGAACGACGGAGTGAATAGGTAAACTAATGGAAACTTGCTCTTTTAGTATGCCTAACCAATATCCCTTTTGTGGACTCAACTCAGATACTTGTGCATATTCATTAGAAGTATAAGCAAGCGGTTGCGTAACCCAAGATGAGTCGATTGCAACTATAAATGGCAGTGTTTTATCGTTGTATGTTACTTGAGCACTATCTAACCTCACTACACTAAACAACGGTGATGAAATTAAATTCCAGCCTTGGTTTAAGACAATCGTTTCGTTAGTCTCTGAAATTGCACCTTGAATGGAATCGACAGCAGCTTCGTATGCACCAATCCAAACTCCTTTTGTTCTTGGATATGCAGAAACTCTTTCATAAAGTCCATCATTTAACACAAAATGGTAAGCATTTGATAATACTGATTCATTTGTTGTTGACTCTGAAAAAGAAGAACCTGCTAAAGTCCAACCTGCATTGTGTTCCATTTTTTGCCAAGGTGTTACTAAAGTAATGTGTTCTCTTGATTCTATTTCTGACTGATTCCCAACTATATCATTTGATACCAACTTAAACTTTAGTGGATAAATACCAATAGCTACATTTTCAGCTTGCCATAGATGAGCATTTTCACCATTATCAGTAACCAACTCCCAAGTTGCTCCATTATCGAATGAATAACTCAGATTTGTTTGATCAACCTGATTTAATTCTTCAACTGACCACGTTAATTGTCTTTCAAGCTCGCTACTCCACACTTTTGGGCCAATCATGTCTGCATTCATAGTTACAACGGGAACTGTAGTATCACCGACTTCAAATGTGAATTTTAAGGTGTCATCTGCAACGACATCATAGAGTTCATAAAAACTTCCGTTTTTATGAACTGAGTAATCACCAGATTCTTGTCTTACAAGGATTGGCCAAGGAAATGACTGAAGAACAGTTACAAAAAGCGTATCAGAAGCCGTTTGAGTTGAAACTAAAGACAGATTCCATTTTTTAGGAAGTGCTGAAATATCAGTGGATAAACGAATATCGTCTTTGTAAGCATCTGTTAATAATCCATTCCATTCAGGATGATTAAAGAATAGTTCAACAAAATCACCTTGTGGTGATGGAGGAAGTGGAGTGTCGAGTTCTTCGTCTAAACTTTCAGTTGCATCTGGTGAAACGCCTAGACTACTTGTTGCACTAGAATTTTCGATTGAAGTATTAATGCCAACTACAAAAGTGTCCTCACTATTAGAAGTTGATGTAGTGGTTGGAAAAGTCCAAACTCCTTGTTTTCTTGCATAAATAATTCGTTTGTTCTGTGAGTCATAATATGCCATTCCAACACCCAATTCATTATTACTTATAGGTGGTAAATCACCATTCATAGCAATTTCTACAAATTCATCGTCAACGTCTGGTTGAAACTTATAAACTTGCATGGACCAAGAATTTCCATAATTATTTATATTTACAGAATTGTCACCAGTAGGTATAAAACCACCAATAAGATAAAATGTATTAGTATCGTAATCATATGTAAACGCACCTTCTCTAGGAATTCCATTTCTTCCTACAGGTAGGAGGTTTTTAAAAGAATAATCCTCGAGATTAATCTCCCAAATATCCCTTAACCAGCAATAAACACCAACATCAGCTGCCCATGGGCTATCACCAGTTGAACATGACTGAGATGATTGATTTCCATCATAACTTCCTTGTCCACTTATTCGATATATTTTTGTTCTATTTGCATTGGATGCCCATATTCTTCCGCCTTTGGGAATAAAATTATCAGTAAGATTCGGTTTTTTCTCAATCCAAGTAGAACCTCCATTTTCGAATATCCAATTTTTAAGTTGAAAACCTCCATAACCACCATAATATCCAACAGAATTTGTCAAACTGTTATAATAAGGACTCGATCCATAAGATCCACTATCAAATGAACCACTTCCAAACTGTGTAAAAATACCCCCTTCTGTTGATACTGAATAAATATTATCTCGTCCAGATCTCCAAACAAGTAGCCTATTATTATCACTATCTATAGCGAAATCGTATAAATCAGTTGATGGCCAAGATGTTATGTTTAAATCAACAACATTATTTTGCTGCATATCAACATAAAATGCATCTGTATCATTGTTCGTAGTACCTTTATATATAGAATAGATTCGATTTCGAATTTTATCATAACCGAATACTTTAAAATTTGCTGTTCTATTTGTTAACTGAATACTGTCAACTTTTAGTTCCCATGAATAAGCAACGTTAGTGTTATTTCCAGATGCGTTAGAATTTGTACTATGCAAATTTGCAACTTCTTCTGGGGTTAACACTCTATTCCAAAACCCAACATCATCAATAATTGCATCTGAATCCATCCAGTATCCATTAGATTGATTGGAGACACCAATTGAAATTCCAGAATTACCTGCAACGTTAATTGAAATAGTTGAGTTTTCAATTACTTTTAATACTCCATTAATATATAATTTATGTTCTGAACCATTATATGACATAGCAATATGCGTCCAAGAATTAAGCTCCAATGGAGTCTCATACAATGCAATTGATGAATTTTGTTCTTGTGATAATATGAAACCAGTAATAGAATTACTATTAAAATCAATCCCCCAAGTTTGACCATTTGGTGTTGAATAACCATATTGGGCTCTTCGAATAATTGCTGAATTTGGATTGTTTGAATCAGATGGGTAGAAATATGATCTAGGGTATACCCAACAGCTAACAGTTATTAGCTCTGAATTGAACGATGGGTCAAACGGTACATATATTTCATTATTTAATTCTCCCCATAATTTTCCTTCATAATTAAAACTAAAAGCACTATTAGTATTCCCGAGCCTATCTGAGCTTAATTGAGCACCAGTTACAATTCCATTATTCCCATTCCCACTTTCATCATTTGCATTTCCATTAAAAGGAAAATAAGCAACTAAACCATTATCTGATAAAATACTGCCTTTATTCTCAATGCTATTTTTATGATTTATAGATACTTCTTGCGCAAATAAATTGCCACTTAAAATGAAAATTATTATTCCTAAGACTTTCAACATATTGAAACTTATTTAGTTGTTGTTTGCACTAAAATAAGTTGTGATGATTGAATAATTTTAAAAGAGATATGAACAATTATGAACAGTTCAGATTATAACTCATTGTTAGCCTTAAAGTAAATAGGATTTAATAAAAATTCGAAACGTCTTTTGTCATTTGCGTTTCTTCTACTGATTAACCACTTATTAGAAGGGATATCAAATTGCTCATTTAATTGCTTTCCAATCTTTTCGAATGCTAACACTCTTAATCTTCGTCTGTAGTCATAATTTTTTTCGAAATTAAAAGCAACTTCTTCAATTTCGTCAACACTTACATAAATACCAAGTTGAGATTTTTCAGAAAGAAGTTTAAGAACAGTAATTTCATTTTGAGAAATATTTTCAATTTGATCGATTGAAAATGTTAAACACTCTTTTTTTAATTCACTTTTATTAGATGATTTAACCTTGTAAACTAAAAATGTAATGATAGTGCTTGTAAAAAAGAATAATAACAAATATAGTTTCTGGTTGTCTTTTGGTTCAAAATCGATGAAATTAGCTTTACTTATGTTATCTATTTTAAAAAAGGCTAAATTTGATGTTTTTTCATTATTATCATTTTTAAAAGTATATACTATTAATTCATCTTCTTCTTTTTTATAACACATTCCAATTAGATCTCTAAAATCTGGAATTTCAACTGACAATCTACTAAACGTTTTATTTACAAAATTGTATTTAAATAGATTAGTATTAGTTAACAAATAATCAAAAGTAATAAAGTAGCCAAGTTTTTGATTTTCATCAACGGCTGTATTATTGAAATTATTTGGATATCTATTGTATGTTTCTGAGCTTTCACCTAATTCAAGTTTAGCGCTTTTCTCCCATAATTTAGATTTCATATTTAAGGTCCAAACATCAGCTAAAGCGATTTGACTTGCACCTATTTGATCAATATTCTTAGTTAATGAACTACCCCCGAGAACAGTAAATTTACTTTCGTTATCCCACAAGAAAACCCAAGAGTTCGTTCTTGGTTCTGGATATTCTTGGTTAATAGCATAACTTATTATGTTCCACTCTTTTAAATTAGGATCAAACTCTGACATGATATTTTTAACTTGCCAAAACCCATAACCACCAAATGCTAGAATGGAAGGTTTACTTGTATAAGCAATACCAGCATAATATTGATTTTTATGATGAAAGGACTGATCAATTCTATTAACTTCACCAGTTTTAACATCTATGGTATGAACAATTCCAACTCCTGGAATTGAGGTCCAAATTTGATTCAATTGAGGCAGATAAAAACCATGTCGACCTTTTAGTTTATTACCACCTTCTAATTTTACACCAGAATTCCAACTTTTTGATAAATAATCAAATTCGAATAAAGTATCTTTATAAACTATAAATAGATTCCCCGTTATCTTATTAATAGCCGTAGGAGAAACATCTTCAACTAATAAGCCATTTAAATCCCAATTATCGCGATAATAAGTTACATTGGAATGCGTATCAGCAATTGCCCAAGAGATGATTAAAAAAAGAATATTAAGTATCATTATTTTTTAAATCTAAACTAGATATTTCCTTTAACCCGCCAATTCAGCCGCGATCATTTCTGCTTGTTTAAGTACTGTTTCCGTAGCTAGTTTTTGCATATCTGGTGGATAACCATACTTTCTTAACAAGCGTTTTACTGCTACTTTCAATTTTGCTTTTACGCTTTCTTTAATTGTCCAGTCTATTGTAGCATTGTTTTTGATTGTCTCTGTTAATACAATGGCCAACTCTCTTAAACGGTCTTTAGTTATAAGTTCTTTTGCGCTGTCATTATTGGCAACTGCCGAATAAAAAGCATACTCATAATCTGTTAATCCCATTTTTGTCGCCTCATTATCCATTGCTACAATCTCTTTGCTTAAATGAATGAGTTCGTCAATGACTTCTGCTGCCGTTAAAATCTTGGTATGATATCTTTTTATGGAATTTTCTAGCATTTCCAAGAAGGATTTACTTTGAACCAGATTTTTCTTTGCCCTTGATTTTATCTCATCATTCAAGAGTTTTTTTAACACTTCCAATGCGACATTTTTGTGTTCCATTCCTCTTAGTTCCATTAAGAACTCTTCTGAAAGAATAGATATATCAGGCTTTTTAATTCCTGCTGCATCAAAAACATCAATTACTTTTTCGGAGACTAAAGCCTTGTCTATGACTTGTCGAATCGTTGTTTCAATTTCTTCATCGGTTTTTCCTGAACCTGTTCCATCAAACTTTGCTAACCTTGCTTTTACGGCTTGAAAGAACGAAACTTCGTCTTTTACATCCATTGCCTGATCATGTGGAATCGCAATAGCAAAAGCTCTGGATAAAGCTGTTACTTCGTTAATGTATCGTTTCTTTCCGTCTTCTAAACCTAAAATATGCTCTTCGGCTGCTAGAATAAGGGATAACTTTTTTGAAGTATCTGCATCAAAAAAGATTTCATATTCAAACCCGTGATACATTTGAGAAACAACTTCTAACTTTTCCAACATTAATTGAACAGCTTGCTCTTGTTGAATAGTTGGATCTCCTTTTCCACCTGAATCTGAATAAAAAGCTAAGGCTTTCTTTAAATCGGCGGCAATTCCTAAATAATCAACCACAAGTCCACCTGGTTTATCTTTGTAAACTCGATTTACTCGGGCGATAGCTTGCATTAAGTTATGCCCTTTCATTGGTTTATCAATGTAAAGTGTGTGCATACTTGGTGCATCAAAACCTGTTAGCCACATATCCCGAACGATTACTAATTGTAATTCGTCCTCTGGATTTTTCATGCGTTCTGCTAAAGTTCTTCGCTGCTCTTTAGTTGTATGATGTTTTGATATTTCGGGTCCATCGGCTGAGGCAGAAGTCATTACGACTTTTATAACGCCTTTATTTAAATCGTCTGAATGCCATTCAGGTTTAAGTTCTATGATAGCTTTGTATAAGTCTGCTGCAATTCTGCGACTCATTGAAACAATCATTCCTTTCCCTTCAAATACTTCTTGTCTTTGGCTAAAGTGAGCAACAATATCTTTTGCTATCGTTTTAATACGTTTTTCACTTCCAACCAAGGCTTCTAATTGAGTCCACTTTGCCTTTGCTTTTTGTGTATCGGTTAAATCCTCTTGATCTAATTCTTCATCAAGTTCATCAACTAGTTTTTTACCTTCATCACTTAAATTGACTTTTGCTAATCGGCTTTCATAAAAAATTCGAACCGTTGCCCCATCTTCTACTGCTTGAGCTATATCATAGATATCTACATAATTACCAAATACAGCAGGGGTATTTACATCGGTATTTTCTATCGGAGTTCCTGTAAAACCGAGATAGGTCGCATTGGGTAGTGCTTCTCTTAAATACTTGGCAAAACCATAAACGATTTTTTTCCCAATTACATTACCTAAGTAATCTTTTTCATCTACCGTTTTTGCCTTGAATCCATATTGGGTTCTATGTGCTTCATCTGCAATTACTACAATGTTTGTTCTATCGGAAAGCGTTTCATACACATTGCCTTCATCGGGCTGAAATTTCTGAATGGTAGTGAAGACTACACCACCTGAAGCGACTTTTAATAAATCTTTTAACTGATTTCTATCGGCTGCTTGAACAGGTTCTTGTCTTAGTAATTGTTTAGATGCGGCAAACGTGTCAAATAATTGATCGTCTAAATCATTTCTATCTGTAATTACAAGAATGGTTGGATTGTCTAAGACCAATACAATTTTTCCAGTATAAAAAACCATTGATAATGATTTTCCACTTCCTTGTGTATGCCATACTACACCACCTTTTCTGTCTCCAATGGGTTGATTTTTTACTCCGGGAAGACCATAACTTTCGGGAGTTTCATTAAGCTCTCCAATAGTACTAGTTGAATTAACGGAATAGCCTGTGGCTCTTAAAGTTGACTCAACTGCGCTATTTACTGCATAATATTGATGATAAGCGGCTAATTTTTTAACGGTTGAAATACTTGTAATACCAGTTACCGAATCTTCTTTTTTAGATTTTTCAAATACAATAAAGTGTCTAATTAAATCAATAAGTGTCTTTTTATTGAGCATTCCTAAAATCAGTGTTTCTAGTTGACTTACCGTTCTTGACGCTTCAATTTTACCATCAGAAGTTTTCCAAGCCATAAAACGACTGAATCCAGCTGAGATGGAACCTGCTTTAGCTTCTAGTCCATCGGATAAAACAACGAAGCCGTTGTAGGTGAATAAACTAGGAATAGCGGACTTATAGGTTGCAATTTGTTTAAAAGCAGACTTAATCGTGGTGTTTTCATCAACCGCATTTTTCAACTCTATTACGACTAATGGAATGCCATTTACAAAAAGAATCACATCCGGGCGCTTATTGATTCCATTTTCTACAATGGTAAACTGATTAGCTACTACAAAATCATTGTTTTCTGGATGCTTAAAATCGATTAACCATACTCGATCACCTCTATCATCACCATTAACACGTTTAGAAACAGGAACGCCTTCAGTAAGTAATCGATGAAAAGACTCGTTATTCGTTAATAACTCAGGTGAGGCAATTCGCTGAATTTCTTTAATGGCTTCAAATTGAACTTGTGTCGGTATCGATCTATTTATTCTTTGAACCGCTTTTGTCAATCTCCCAACTAATAAGACGTCTTCAAATGAATTTCTTTCAGGATTATCGCTATCGGGAGCTATTGATGGAGCATAAACATATTCATAACCCAAATGCTTGAATAACTCAATGGCTAAATCTTCGATGCTATTTTCTGTGATTCGTATATTCATACCCTTAATTGCCTTAATGATGATGTTTAATCAAATTGAATGGGCTCAATAAAATTTCTGCCTATTGTATAGGGAATTACTTTTTTCCGTTGAAGTCGACCAATTATAATTGCAGGATGAGTTTCAAATTGTTCTGCATAAGCAATTATTTCATCTTCTGTAAAACTCGAATTCTGCATGAGCATATCTTCTTCTTCCTGAGATAATGTCCATTTCACTGCAAATTGATCCGCTTCGTTTTCCTTTTCCAAATCTTTATCGGAGTATTCTATGTCTTCTAAGAAAATGTCTTTTTTTCCATGCAATAAAATATGACCTGCTTCATGAAAGAAGGTAAACCAAAAACTATCGTTTCGCTTATAACGACCTGACAATTGGATAAGTGGATTCTCTTTTACCCATCGTGTACAACCACTTATTGGGGCTTTATTTATACAAGGCGTGTGGACTACTTTAACTCCGACTTGCAAACAGATTTCTTGTAATAGAGAAAAGAAGTTTTTGGGATGATTTGCCATGATTTTTTTCAAATCAGGCAGGATTTCTTTAAACTGCTTTTCATTGTAAGGAGGTGAAGACAATTCGGCAGCTTGTAATTCACCTTTTCGTAACCATGCCGATAAAGCATGAGGTTCTTTTGTGTGTGCTAAAGAAATTCGAAAAGCTACTTTAAGTTGTTGATTATAATAAATTTCTTCCCAAGCCTGTTGGTTGCTAACATTAAAGAAAGCAACTAATTCACTTGTTTTATGAGCAAGTGTTGACTGTGCTGAAATCCATCCATTTTTAACCATGTCTGTATAGGGGAACTCCTTTGCCCAATTGTTTGCAGCTTCGAGTTTTACTTTAAGCTCTTCTCTTGCTTTCCATTCATCGTAACTCAATTGACGATTAAGCCAAAAATGAGCAGGAATTTTTAGTACTTGCTCAAATAAAACAGCCATTTCGGGTGTAATACTGCTTGTGCCATTAAGCACTGCATGAATAGTTTTTTCTGGTTTATTCGTTCTAACCGCAAATTCTTTAGGCCCCATACCAATTTCTTCTAATTTCTCAGCTAAAGTCTCACCAGGATGAAAGACTATGGAAGGGATATATTCATTTATTTTTGTAGCCATAACATTCTTCTTTTCAATTACTTTTTGTGATAATTCACAATTTCAATTACTTCTACACCTTTTATCTCCAACCAAAGTACAATACCTTGTTCATCAGTTGGAATTGGATCTTCATGTGGTTCAAAAATTAGGCGATACGGTTGGTCAAGATCACAAGCCCATTGTCCTTTTCGATTTCCTGTAAGTTCATGGTAATTTCCAGGCAAGTATCTAACATCTTCAAGTATTTCTGCATCGATTAAGTCATTTAAGCGTTTCTGAAACCATTTTGCACGGATAGCACCCATTTCACGCTGACATTTTGAGTAGTCATTCGCCAGTTTTTTAAGTTTGTTAGTTTTAAAGGTAACGTTCACTAATATACAAATATTTTAGTTTACAGAAAGTGTTAGTAAGAATGTTAAATCAATAATCATTTAGCTTGTGTGTTCTTGAGTAGTTATTTCTTTAAATATCTTAGAATCTGGTCTTCGATTTATCATATATTGGATTTCATTTTCGCTGAAACCGATGGTTTTTAACATGCAACAATCTAATAATAACTCCATTTGTCTCACCATTTTCATTGGTTCTAATTTTAGAACTTTAGGTTTTGTTGTTTTACTATAATGTGTTAACCAGTTTCTATAATCACCAACATTTTTTGAAAAAGAGTCCATTTCTATAAAATTCGTAATAAAAGTTGAAAATGGGTTGATTAGCTCTTCTAAGCGTTGTTTGAAAGTTGGCTCAGTGAGATAGTTTAATTTTTCTTTTATGATTTTTTTATCGGAATCTTTGAACGAACTTTCTTTTACCAATTTTCGGATTCTTTTCGCTTCATCATTATTCATTGCTTTTGAATTACTAAACTCAACTCGATGGAACACTTCTAAGGCTCTCGCATAGCTAAGAAAAATAGTTTCGAGATACATGTCCATATATTTTGGACCAAAGTAAGAGTTGATTGCATGTGTAAGATGTTCCTTTTTTGAAAACCAACCTTTTAAAAGTTCAGGCAACCTTGATTCTACACTTTTTCTAGTAAAGTAAAACTCATGATGATGTTTGTCTGAAATAGGTTTACTTCTGTATATCTGCCCAATTACATTATAAAAATCACCTTCCCTATCATAATATCCAGAAGCTTGTATTGAAACTGTATCGCTTAAACCGATACATATAAAATGTTCTAAATGAAGAACAAATTTATGAGTAATATCATTAATTAGAGTTTTACTAACAAAATTAAATTGATAAACACAATATTGGGTAATAGTAATTGTCTCTTGTGCGGTAAATAAATCGTTAGGAAATGGTGATAATGGTTGAATAACAAGTTCAATACCATTTTCTACATCTATTTTTGTTTCTTCATCTTTTTGGGTTTCAAAATTAATTAAATGATTTTCATTAAGTAATGTTTTATAGAATGAAGCTTGCCCGAACTTATTTTTATCATCAAATCGTACTAAAAAGGAATTGAGCAAAGGAACGCCATCCTTTAGTTCTAAATTTCCTTCTAAACATAAACTTACTTTATAGTTACTTGACTTCGTTGGTATTAATCTAGCATCAATTAATTGGCAGTTAAATAAAGTAAACGTTTGATTGTGATTCGTTTTTCCAACAAATGTTTGAATTGAATTCCTTGGATTCTTAGAAACAAATCCATCAATTTGAAAATAAATATGTTCATCATCATGAATTGTAACTACCCCATTGAATAACTGTTCGGGTTCGTTGTGCAAACACCATTGTCCTAAGACGCTCTCAACTTTTTTTTTAGTTTTCATGTATTTGGATTCCCTTGTAACCTATTTCTCTTTATTGATTTAACTTAGAATAACGGTAACTTCACCACTCATTAACTTTGGCAATAAGGTATCTCGCAATGTTGTGAGGGTGCGGATTTGGGTTTGGTTAATCATTATTTTTTCATCGAGAGGTTTTACTATACTTTGAAAGTGAACTATTGAATTCTTATCTGGAATTGAAATGTCAATTGTTTCAAAATCTGATTTACTAATCGAGCCAAATACTGTTCCTGTCTCATTGAACTGTTTTATCTCATCCATCAGTGATTTCATTTTATAAAAAGTGTAGGAATAAAATGAATTATCATTTTTGTATCTGAAAGCAGCAACTCCGCGACCAATACAGCATTTTTCATTTGCCATATTTTGCTCTCCAACCGGCGCTCTAACACTTATTAAAGTGTCATATTTCATTGCAAATCTCTTTGGATCAGTAGTAAAGACTCTATTAGTTGGAAAACGAAAGCCAAAATCAGCATTTCCTTGGTACATCGGAACACCATTTCTGTCTTCATTATAACTTTCTCCAGGTGGTGAAGCCCCCATCATAAAATCAAATTCATCTCCAATTTTCCTCATTTCCCAGTCTTCTTTTGCTTCTTCTATAAACCATTGCCTAAAAAGTGTTTCTGCCATTTTTTCTAAGGTGGCGTTTTGGCGGTGCAGCAGGTCTATTTTGTCGTCTAAACTGCTGAGAACGGAAGCAATGGCCTTTTGTTCGAGGTAAGATGGTAGTAGAATTGGCAATTCACGCAATGAGCCTAAAGATATATATGGTTGAGAAGAACCACTTTTATTCATATCTAAAATGTATTTACCAATTGGTGAGTTTAAAAAATAATGAAGCCAAACAGCTTTTAACTCGGAACCTGTCTTAAATAGCCCTACATTTTTAACAGCATAATTAATTTTATAATTACGCTCTATATAAGTAAAACCACAATATTCACCAATCATGCTTATTATGACATCCCACTGTTCGACATAGCTTCTTTTATTAATCTTTTCAAAGTCAACTTCGCTAATCAAATAAGCATTTTCAAAATCAATTTCCCTTCCTTTTATATGTTTAGAAGTTATTAAATGTCTTCCGACTAATTGTTGCTTTGGACTATCATGTGTTCCATCTGTTACCTTTGAACAATATTCACTTGCTCTTATAAACTTCCAATTCGCTGGGATTTCCCCATACTCTGTTTCTATACGGTTACTCATATTTCAACACCATTTATGAAGTAACGAAAAGCTGCTTCGGTTCTACCAATATGAACAAATACACCAATTAAATAATAGTAATTATCATTCGGGTCAGTAAGGTCTTCCAGTTTTTGAATATCAGAATCAAAATCATTATTCCACCATCCTTTAAATTCAACCACCAGTTTATTTTCTGCGTTTGAATCTCGTCTATGTATTATTAAATCTGGTCTTAGCCCATTTGGAAATCGCCTTGATGTTTTTGCATTACCGTGATTCTTATTGTATTCAGAATCCAAGTCTAAGGCTGCATAAGGTGTTCCTTCAAGCATATTGCTTAAATGAATTCCTGCTCTGAAAACAAATGCTTGTTCTAATCCTTCTCTGTCGCCTTGGGCAAAGCGTAATAGAAATCTTTCTTCATGATAAACTGCATTAATTGCATTTCGGAGAACTTCAACTAAATATGACTGCTCTTCATTCATTGATTTTAATCTTTAAAAGGTTAGCAGAAATAATTTCGTTTAGTTGGGCTTCTTCTTTCAATTGGGCTTCCAGTTCAGCTTTCAGATTGGTAAAGCGTTCTTTAAAATCGAAATCGTCTTCGTCATCAGGCAAGCCCACATATCTACCTGGCGTAAGTACAAAATCTAATTCAGCTACTTTACTAATCGGAACTGCGGCACAAAAGCCGGCAATGTCTTCATAGTTTCCATCGGGATTTCTCCAATTATGGTAGGTACTTGCTATTTTTTTAATGTCTTCTTGGGAAAGTTCACGAGTTCTTCGGTTAATCAAATACCCTAAGTTTCGGGCATCAATAAAGAGAATTTCATTGCTACGATCTCTAAAGGAACCATTTTTTCGGTTTCGGCTCATAAACCATAAAGCTGCTGGAATCTGTGTATTCAAAAATAATTTGGCAGGCAGGTTTACAATACAATCTATTAATCCGTTTTCTACTAAGGCTTTTCTAATATCGCCTTCTCCAGAAGTTTTGGAAGTTAAGGCTCCTTTAGCCAAAACTACGCCTGCTTGTCCACTCGGAGATAAGTGATATAAAAAGTGTTGCATCCAGCCAAAGTTTGCATTACCTGTTGGTGGAGTTCCGTATTGCCAACGTCCATCATTGCGTAATAAATCACCGCCCCAATCACTCACATTAAAAGGAGGATTTGCAATAATATAATCAGCTTTTAAATCTTTGTGCGCATCATTCAAAAAAGAACCTTCATTGTTCCATTTCACTTGTGAGCTATCAATTCCACGAATAGCCAAGTTCATTTTAGCTAATCGCCAGGTTGTTTGATTGCTTTCTTGTCCATAAATGGAAATATCGTTTACTCGGCCTTTGTGACTATCCACAAACTTTAAACTTTGCACAAACATACCGCCTGAACCACAGCAAGGGTCAAATACACGTCCTTTGTAGGGCTCTAGCATTTCAATAAGTAATTCAACAACACTTCGAGGAGTATAGAACTGTCCGCCTTTTTTACCTTCGGATAAGGCAAATTCACCTAAGAAATATTCAAATACATGACCAAGGACATCGGCGCTTCTAGCTTTTGCATCGCCTAAGGCAATATTTCCAACTAAATCGATCAATTCGCCCAAACTAGTTGGATCCAAATTTTGTCGTGCAAATACTTTAGGTAAAACACCTTTTAAAGAAGCATTTTCTTTTTCAATCGCATCCATAGCATCATCCACAAACTTCCCGATATCAGGTTGTTTAGCATTAGACTGCAAATAATTCCAACGAGCGTCTTGAGGCACAAAGAAAACGTTTTCAGCTTTGTATTCATCACGATCTTCAGGGTCAGCGCCGTTTTCTTCCTCCGCTTTTAGTTTTGCAAATAACTCCTCAAAGGCATCGGAGATATACTTAAGGAAAATTAAACCCAAAACAATGTGTTTATATTCGGCAGCATCAATATTCTTACGAAGTTTATCAGCAGTTTTCCAAAGTTGTTTTTCTAAAGGTTCTTCGGTAGAGGAGGATTGCTTTTTAGCCATAAAGATGAATACTATTTAAGTATGATTTATTAAAGAGGAATGTACTAAAGAATATGCTTTAAGGCATCCTAAAGGATGAAACCCAAGTTCAGTTTTCGAAAAAATTTCAGCCTTATTTGGCTTAATTTAGGTTAAATTAAGGGTTGGCACAAGGGGATGGGATTTATTTTATTTGTAAGTCAACTTTAATTTTAGCTGTAATATCGACTAAATATATTTAAGTTAGTTTGACTTAGATTAATGCTACAATTCATTTAAACAAATTTTGTCACCCCGGAACAATTTCATATAGAAAAAAACCACCCGTTTACAACGTTTTTGAGGGTAACAAAAGAAGCCACATTTAGTTCCCTAAAACAAAAAAACCTGCTCTAAAACGAATTAAAGCAGGTTTTTAATGTGTGGGCCCAGCAGGACTTGAACCTGCGACCAATCGATTATGAGTCGATTGCAAAACATTGTTTTTAAGCCAAAATCGGCGTTAATCTTATCGTTAGGTGGCAACATTGGGGAACACTTCTTCTAAGGCATTGTTTTTATAGTATAAATAAGAGTGAAAAAAAGTGAATCTAAGTGAATAATTTCTATTATACTTAATTAATAGCGTTCTTCTTATTTAAGTGTAATTGTATTTCTAGAATAATTTACACTCTTGTTTATTATCATTTATATAAAATTTGCCTCAGAGTTACCCTATTTTCCTTACTCTTTATAGCATTTAAGACGCTCAATTGCCGATAAATTGACAAAATATGATCTATGACTTACGCTTTGATTTTATGCTAATCATAGAGAGTCGCTAAATTTTTAACCTCTGTTTTAATATCGTTTTTGAGCACATCTGGCTCAATAACTCTTATGCTACTACCAAAAGATAATATCAACGATCTAAGCTCGTAATTTGGAATGACTTCTATTTCAACTATAAGCTTGTCTTCAAGCCAATTCGATTTTTGGGAAGCATGTAGTGGTTTAGTTAGAATATATGGAGCAAGGTTTTTGGCAATTTCTAGTTTAACATTTGTTGGTTCTTCTTTATAAGGTTTTGTAACACCAATTAAATCATAGAAATAATCTTTCCAATCTGTTAAATCTTCTTGATAGCTTGCTGACAAGTATCCGATTTCTAAAATTCGATCGAGTGCTAAATTCCATACAGGAACTTGCTTTTCTTCATTAAATCCAAATACAAACCATCGATTATTGTATTGCTTCAAATAATAGGGATGAAAAGTAAGCTTATAAGGCTCTTCTGATTTAAACTCTTTATACAGAACACTCAGCACCTGTTTTTGTATAATGGCATCGTAAAGTGGATTTAAAAACGATAGACCTATTAGATCAAAATTTGATTGCAATTCGATAATTTCTCGAGATGAGTTTTTAATGGAGAGTTTATCTTGTAAAACGGGAATGGTCTCTTGTAGCCACTCAAATTGTGGTGTTCCAGAAAAATGTGATAGAACAGCAATTGCGTTTTCTAAATGAGTCCGTTCTGAGTCGGTTAAGGCTTGTTGAGTTATGGAAAACTCGGGTTCTGTATAACTGTAATAGAACTTTTTGCCATCACGATATTTCCCTAGAGGTATTGACCAACCTTGCTCACTTTCCATATAACGAATATCATCGAATAATTGTCGACGATTAATTCCGCTTTCTTGGCCATTAAACTCCGTTAATGCTTCATTGACTGCTATTAATAGATCATCTATGAAATATTTTCGCCCCTTTTTTCTGAAACAACGATCTAGTTCACGATAACGAATGAGTGCATTTTTATTGATTGCCATAAGAGTATGATTTACTGTGCAGATTGAATGCACAAGATACTCTTATCATTACACTGTTGCCAACACAAAACGTAATTGGCGGATAATTAAAACCAAAACTTTCACAATTCATATTTCAGGAGACATTATGGCACGCTCTAAAAGTTGCTACAGTCGCGAAAAAAACTGGTCTTCCAGTAATGGTACTTACCGAAATGGTAATGGAGCCCGCATTTCCAATCCTCGTTCATATTTTCGTGCAGTCGGCTCAAACCGCCATGGTTTCAATTCTTGCTTTCGTAACGGATTTGGCAAGCAAATTGACCACCCTCGCGAATACTTTGTCGCTGTTGGCGAAGATCGCCACGGATTCAACCGGTAGAATAGGTGTACCGGAAAAAGCTAAACAGTCGAAAATGTTTTTGACTATTTAGCTTAATTATGACTAATTTCTCTTTAATTCTAATTCAATCTCTTTTCAGGAATTTATATGCTATCCAATGTTAAACTCAAAAATTTTAAAAGTTATAAAGATGAACAATCGATACCATTAAATAAGTTGACCTTACTTTTTGGGCCAAATGGTGGGGGCAAGTCAAGTGTGATACAGAGTATTGCAGCTTTGAAAGAGTTTCTAGGGTACAAAACTGATGAGGATAGTCAATCTATACTTTCATTAAATATACCAAGTTACACTGATTTTGTTAATTTTAAATCTGAAAATAATAATAATTCAAATTTTGATGAAAGAAATATATACTTAAAAGATAATTACACATTAAAATTTTCATTTAATAAAAGTTATGATTCATTTGAATTAAATAATGAAAAAAATTATAAATTAAAAAAATATAAATCAACTTTTATTATTAAAATTGTCACTTCCAAAACACCTAATTTAATATTTAAAGAAGTTGTCCTTATTGAATTAGACAGGAAAATCATTAATATAGTTACTGATAATGATAAGTTATCCATAGAAGAAAATATTGTCAGCAATACTGAAAATATTATATTTAAAGTCGAATTAAATGAAGAATATTTTAATAAAGAAACAGACAAAATAAATGTTATTCCAAACCTTTATCAAACTAAAGTTTTCAATTACAGGCATCCATTTTGGTTCTCTGATGTTCTATTCGATAGTGTTAATTTTTCAAATAGTAATGATGATATACTTGGTATAATTAATAGAGAACTCCCCATTTTTGACGAAATAATTAGCAATATTGAAAGTAGAGAATATTATCCAGCTTATACCTTTAAAAGTCATAGAGATGTGAAGGAGAATTTAATCTCAATGATCTCGAATAAATATGATTATATTACCGATAATTTAAAGCAAAATATTAAAAATCCTGCATTAGATATACTGTTAAAATATTACGATTTTAAAAATGATAATAATATGTATAAAAAGGAATTGAAAACCTATTTTTCAATTCCCTATGATGATTCATATTCTGTTATATTAAAACTTTTAGATCAATACTCTGCACCATTTAACAAGCTGTTCAACAGTAATATCCAATTTCAAAAAAATGAACACAAATTATCATTTATAAAAAACCATAGATTTAAATATATTCAAGAGAACAAGTTACCATTAAATAATATTGGTGATTCTATTCAAATACCTCCTCTTAGAAAAGTTCCAAAGAGAATTAATAATGAAGAATTAAATAAGATAAACGGATCAGACATCGATTCTTATTTAAGTCTTTTAAATAATCCAGATGAATTTTTCCCAATTGTAAACATGATTCTGGATAACTTAGCTATTGGAGTAAACCTGAATCTAATAAAGGAAAATTTTCATTCGGGCTATGTTAAATCAATTAAAGAGAATAAGATTTCAGAGACTAATAAATACTTTTTAGAAACAATTGAATCAATCTTTGATCTAATCAACAAAAGTTATTCAATAGATTCTAAAGCTAAAATAATATTTCCAATATTAGAAAGGATACAATATGAAAATTATTATATAATTTCAGAATTATACAATAGACATAAATTATTATGTGAAAAAGAAGAGGAATATATTCATTCAGATGAAGAACCTTCAGACTCTTTGATTAACAATATTGAAATAAATATTAAAGAGATTAATCAAGAACTTATTATTGCAATTTCTAGCATTAATGATTGGCTCAATAAAAACATTTCTGATGAAATAATTAAAGAACTCACAAAGTATATCAATGAAATGTTAGAAAAAATAAATATTAATGACTCTAATGTTAATGTATCCAATATTTTTTACACACCGTTAAAAACACTTTTTCATTTAATCGAAAAACTAAACCAAAATGAAAGACAATTTGGGTTAGTAAGTGACTTATATCTTAGACAGAGTTTTGATATACATAATAAGTTTGATGAAATAACTATACATGATAAAAAGGCAGATAGACTTTTACGCTTACATGAAACAGGAACAGGTTTTTCTCAGTTATTTCCAATTATTATTCATAATGCAGTAAACAAAGATACTTTAGTAACAGTTGAACAACCCGAATTGCATCTTCATCCAGGTTTACAAGCAAATTTAGCCAAATTATTCACATATTCGACTCGTGTAAATTATAATCAAGTTATTTTGGAAACTCATTCCGAACACCTTATCAAAGCCGTTCAATTAGAAATAGCCAAATTTCACGCATCAAATGGTAAAGAAGGTATTTCAAAAGATGATGTGAGCATGGTTTATATATCAAGGAACTCAGAGACTGGCGCTTCAGAAGTCAAAGAAATGAGACTTGATGAAGCAGGTTCGTTCATCGATCCTTGGCCAGATGATTTCTTCGAAAGTTCATCTGACTTGACTTATGAAAGATTAAAAATCACTCATAATAATTAGTCAGATTATGGAAACGGTTTATTCAGACCCTTTTATTTTCGAGTGTGCGAATCCTATCAAAGTTTTCAAGCTAGAAACATATCAACTTATTCGAAATCTAATTGAGAATAGAAAACTTCACGTAGGGATTTTCAAATCAGATAGGCTATTTGATAAATTAGACGACCTTAAGAATGGCAATGAATATGATAGATTCATGCGTAAACAGATCTTAGATTGGTTCGCAGGAAATAGGTTTTCAAACTTGTTATTTTCAAACACTGAATTGAATAATGCTAGAAATGATAGATGTTCCTCAGCATGGTTTGAAGATGAGTCTACAGAGGAAAAGCTAGATCATATACTTACCCAAATGGGAATATTATCCATAATACAGTCGGAATTTAGTATTAATGCTTACTCATGGCTATTTAAAACATCAAATCTCCCAACATTAGATTTAACAACTTCATTTAATTGGAGTGACTATCTAACAGAAATTGCTCATTACACTAAAAAGATTTGCATCATTGATCGCTATTTTTATTACAACTGGTATGGATCATTAGACAATATTTTAGGCAGCTTTTTAGATATTAATCCAGATTTGAAAATTGAAATCATTGGCGATTTCGAAACTAACTCGAATTCATTTCTAAATGCAAAAGAAGCGATAGCATTAATGTTTGAAGAGTTTCCAAATCAGATTAGTCTATTTAGATTAAACCCGAAAACGGCAAAATCATTTCACGATAGATTTATTTTAACTGATTATAGTCTAATTAAATCTGAGCTAGGATTCCCTCCAACGCCCAGTTATGATAAAAAATTAAACAAACAGACAACTCCTACTTTAACTGGAAGATATGCGGCTGATAATGAAAAATGGGAAACAGAATTCTTTAATTGGGATAATATAAAGAGTCAATTCTGTTCAAAAATTGCAACTGTTTAGCATACTAAACTAAAATATTTAGTTTAGTAAAGAGAATAGTTTCAAAAAAATATTTTCTTATATTCAATCAAATATAGATTAATAAAGCAAATGGGTCTTTACATCTATTTTATCAATTCTATACCTAAAAATTAATCTCTTTATAATAATTAACTAAACTATCATAGGGTCTTTTTATGATTACTTTATCCTTATTAGTACCATATCTCTTTTTGTTAATGTGGACTATTTTTGCATATATCTACTTAAAAAAAGCTAATAATGATTTTAATAGCGTAAATGAATATTGGTTAGATGCAATACCATCGAATTTTACAACATTAGGTGTATTTGGCACTTTTTTAGGTATTGTTATTGGCCTTCAAGATTTCAATACAACCGATATTCAAGGAAGTATTCCACAACTTCTAGATGGTTTAAAAACAGCGTTTTGGACTTCTATTTATGGAATTTTAGCATCAATCGTTACTCAAAAGTATATTCATCACATACAATTTTCTAATAAGTTAAATGATGGGACTCTTACTGATAGTGAAGTAATTTCTATTGGATTGAAAAATATTGAGCAGGCCATTATTGGAGATCAAGATAAAAGCATCTTGTCTCAACTCGTTTTAAATCGAACTTCTTTAAAAGACTTCTTTTCAGATGAGTTTAAAAATCTAAGAAAAGAATTATCCGAACAAAAATCTAAACTTGATGAAATAGCAAAATTTAATTCGATTCAGAGCGAATCAATTGATAAAATAGAAAAGTCGATTGGTGGAAATGGAGACTCTTCCCTATTAACTCAATTTCAAAAACTTAGAGATGCTCAGAGCATACTTATTGAGAACGTAAATAGTAATCACAAGGAACAAATTGAGGTTCAAAAAGAATCTAATAATTTGTTAAAAACTGAATTTGGGGTAGTTAATGAGCACATGGCTACAATTTCGTCACTAATAAAATCTAATTCAGAAGTTATAGTTAATGAACTAAATAACTATGCCCTACTTTTTAAAGAAACTAATACTTCTATACTAACTCAGTTACAGGAGCTTTCTTCACTTCAAAGTACTCTTATTAGTAATGCAGATGAGTATCACAAGGCTCAAATGGAAATGCAAGAAGAGTCAAAATCGGTATTAAAATCTGAATTGGGTATTGTTAGCGAGCGAATTGTTTCGATTTCGGAACTTATGAAGTCGAATACTGAGCTTATGGCATCTAAATTTGATGAGTTTTCAAAACTGCTAGAAGAAGCAAATACCGATGCCTTAGTAAAAGCAATAGAAAATGTAATAGGTGGCTTCAATGAAAAACTTTCTGAGCTAATAAATAGACTTGTTAAAGAGAATTTTGAAAAGCTAAATGAAAGCGTTGAAAGACTAAATACATGGCAAGAACGAAATAAAGAACATGTTGAAGCACTAATAAGTCAATTTGTTCAAGTCTCAAATGATTTATCAGTTTCATCAGAAACACTTGTTAAAACGGCAAGCAGTGCTCAAGTTTTGGTTGCTGAAGATGGTAAGTTGGCTACATTAATTGAGGACTTATACGAGGTCATGCAAGAAGATCAGAAGTTTAAAGAAGCTATTGAACACTTGAGGGTGACAACAGATGGATTGAATAGTTCCAGTGAAAAATTAACTACTGTTTTTGAAAGACAATCTACATTTTCTGAAACAGTTGATAAGTTAGTGAAGCAATTTAAAGACGACCAAGAAGCAACTCAAAAATCATTTACTAAAATAACTGAGTTATTAAGTACAGATGCTACCCTCCTTGGTGATATTTCTGATAAAACAAAAAAACTCGTTGATGATGACAGTCAGTTAAAGCAAATTGTAGAAGAGTTTAAAAAACTATCTAAAGAAGATAATAGATTCACGAAGGTATTAGAGACTTCTGCTGAATCAATGAAGACATCAAGTGAGAAAATTGATGACTTATCCAAAAAATTAAATGACTGGTCAGATAAGCAAAAAGACTTTTACGATGGAGTCGAAAATTTAATTAACAAATTATCTGAAATTGAGCATTTAAGAGATAAAGAAGGTGGTTTCTTTAATGATGTTGAACGTGAGTTTGAGGATGCTGCAAATATTTTAAAATCGGCAAATGAGTCAATTCAAAATGATTTTGATCAATTCAGACAAACATTTGCAGAAGGAATGAACAGAAGTTTCACTTCCTTAGATGCTGTACTTAAAGAAACAGTATTGGAGTATGCTCGAAGACTGAACGCATTGGATTCTAATTAAGAGTTGCCATGAGAACAGCTAAAAGAGAGAATTATTGGGTTTCGCTTTCTGATTTGATGACAGGATTAATGGTAATATTCATGTTTATTGCCATAGCATACATTCAAGAAGTTAAAAGTGAACAAAAAGAGAGAGAAGCGATTATCAAAGAGTACAGAGATACAAGAGTAAACCTGTATTTAGCGTTAAAAAAGGAGTTTGAGGAAGACTTTAGGGCAGAAAAATGGCACGCTCAACTAGATGAGGACTTATCCATTCGTTTTATGAATGAAGAAGTTTTATTTGAATTTGATAGGGCTAATTTACAAACTGATTTTAAGCAAATTTTGGGAGAGTTTTTCCCAAGATACCTATCCATCCTTCTCAATGATAAGTTTAAAGACCAAATTGCCGAGGTTAGAATAGAAGGTCATACTGATTCCCAAGGTTCCTATATGTATAATGTTGAGCTGTCGCAGTTGAGAACAGCAAATGTCTTAAAATTTTTATTGTTCAGATCGAACTCTATGTATAACAACATGAATAATGAAGAAAAGGTTTTAATTAGATATTGGTTTACTGCTAATGGGTTTAGCTATGGTAGAACAATTGATACTAATGGAGACTATACTATTGAAAGTGGTAAAAGAGAAGACAGAGTAAAATCTAGAAGAGTTGAGTTTAGAATTATAACCAAGTCTGAACAAGTTGTTAAAGAAATCATTAAATCATTAGAAGAGTCAGGAGATATCTAATGATCAATGTATATGATTTCAGTAGCTTAAAATTAGAAGTTGAAAAAGTAATAAAGAAAAAGATCGATGTTACTAAAAGTAGTTTCAAAGCTCCTGAAATACATATTGAATTAGATCATGTTCAAGTTAATGAAAAGGTAAAATTTGATAAGGATAGTATTCATTATATAACAGATGAAGGAGTTACAGTACAAGGGTATTTGATTAAATTATCCAATTACTCGAGACCCTATTTTGATTATGTCTTACATAGACCCTCAATTCTACCAAAGTTTCATGTCTGTAATTGTAGTACTCTTGATGAAATGCGTTTAAAAGGGAGATTCCATGGTAGATATATTTTTGCAAATACTCAATCATTAATGAGTGAATGTGATGAAGGTGGTGGGGGTTTAGACGATCCTAGAGTTTGTTCCAATTGTATAGGGTCAATAGATTTACCCAGAGATTTAAGAACAAAAGGATTTGTAGAAGAATATCAGAAAGAAGCTACTCAGATTGGCATTTTTACTCCAACCGAACTTCCGATTCATCGAAATATTGATGAATATGGGTACATGAAAGACTGGTCTGAAAGGACTAAAGCATATAGAGCGAGTAAAAACTATATTTGTGAATCATGTGGAATTAAGTTAGCTGGGGCAACCTTTTTTTTGGAAACTCATCATATTAATAGTAATAGATCGGATGATAGAGAAGCAAATTTAAAATGCTTATGCGTACTATGCCATTCAAAAGTTGATGAGTATCATATTGAGAATTACCAACAGGGAAAGCTGAAATCGAAATTGGAAGAGTTTAAGCGGTTGTTTAAGAGTAATGGGTGATAATATATTGAGTGAGTTAATACTTATTGACAATCAGTGCAGATCTACTGCATAGTTAATGTATATCTTTGCGGAGAATTTAAAAAAACAAGTTATGAAAAAAGAGTTAGTAAATAGTATTTGGAAAATAGTTAATAGATCAAGAAATTTTGATCCGCAAGTACTATTGTTGTTAGTGGTTTTCAACAAAATGGGGCTTTTAAATCAGTATATTAAAAGTGATCTTTCTAATTTTTATGAGTTTTTAAGTGATAAAATACTAGATATAAATGAGGATTTTGGGTTTGTGATATGGTCGGCAATTGTAAATTTCAAGAGCGATATTAGTAACATAGAAAAATCATATTTGACAGAGTTTATAAATCTGTTTGAAACTCAAGATCTTAGCGATAAAGAATTTTTTGATGAATTGATGCTTTTAATTAATGAGGTCTTAGGAATGAGCTCTTTAGTATCAATGCAGCCTATTGAGTTAACAAGACTTATGGTTTCTATTGCAAATATAAATGAAGGTGGCATTATTTATAACCCTTTTGCTGGAGTAAACTCTATAGGAATCAACTTTCAGGATAGTGTAAATGTTTTATCTCAGGAGAATAACCCAAGAGTATATAGTTTAGGAATCTTTAGAGCAATAGCTCATAATAAAGAAAGTTACTTTGATTTTAAATGTTCAAATAGTATTAATGAGTGGCAAAATGGTCTATATGACTGCATTATTGCATCCCCACCATTCAACCTAAAACTGCCAAATGAAATTAAAAGCTTAGAGTTCAAAACTTTGTATAGCTTTATTATTGAAAAATCAATTAATTCACTAAAACCTAATGGAAAGCTTATACTTGTAGTTCCAAATAATTTTTTATTTAGTAGTGACGCTGATTCAATAAAAAGTAGAGAGAAAATTATCAAAAGAGGTTTATTAGAATCAATAATCTCCTTCCCAAGTGGAATTTTAAAAACATCAGGGGTTGAATTAAATTTACTAGTATTAAGTATGGGCAATAAGAAAAATCCATTTTTGATTAAAGCAAATAACATCATTTTGCCTACTTCAAATAATAAAATAAAAATTATTGATTCTAATAAATTACTAGATATTTATAATAATAGAACTGAAACTAATTATTCAAAATATATTGAATATGATGAATTTGTTAATAATGAATACTCTCTACATGTTAATCGATATTTTGTAGAAAAAGTGGATGGTATAAGATTAGGAGATATAATAGAGCCTATCAGTCGAAAAAAAATAAAAGAAAACGAAAATTTACCTTTTGTTGGAATTAGCGATTTGAGCTCTTCTCTCAATAATACAATTTCATTTAATCAAGATTATAATGAGGTGTCACATTCAAGTTTAGCAAAATTAGATAGGTCTGCTATTCTAATTGCAAACGCATTCAATGACTTGAAACCGACTTATGTTGAAATTGAAAAAACACCAATTGCTTATAAAAATAATATCCAAGCTTTTAGTTTAAAGAATAATGTCTTACCACGTTATTTAATTAATGAATTAAATAAAGACTACGTAAAAGAACAAATTAAAGCTATTCAATACGGTTCTGTTGTAAAACAAATTAGGACAAAAGATTTTTTAGAGGTTAAAGTTAAAATCCCTTCTATCAACGAACAGCAAGCTGTACTTTTTGCATTAGATGAATTATCCAACAAGTTTAGTTCTTTAGAAAAAGAAAAAGAAGCTTTACTAAAAGGTGAACGCGTTGATAAGTTTAAAGAGTTTGGTTCCATTAAACATAGCACTGGAACAGCTAGACAAAGTATTCTAGATTGGTCTATTCTACTATCAGATTTCTTGAAAAAAGAAGAGTTTAAACTTGTTCTTGACGACCTTGAAACTAAGTTTAAATCAGAATTTAATACTGGGATAATCGATACACTTGAGACTATAAAAGAATCGATCGAAAGTATAACTAGGATTTTAATGAAAGGAGAAAATGGTCTAGTAATTGAAAACTACCCTCTTAGCAAGATATCCATTAAGGAGTTGTACAAAATAGTTTCAAAACTAAATAATCCAAATTATAAATTTCAAGTGATAACAGATTTACTTATTGAAAATGACTTGACAAATAGAGGCATATTGGCAAATATTGACCTTCTTCAAATTCTATTGAATAACATTTTGGAAAATGCAAATAAACATGCTTTTAATCAAACTGACAGAACAAATAATGTTTTAAAAATTGAACTTAACGAAGTTAATGGTGTATTGTTTTTGGAAGTAAAAGATAATGGCGAAGGTTTTAATCTGAAGATTGACACCAATTTTTTTAAATCTAGATTCAAGACTACTGCTCCTGATAAGGGATTTGGTGAAGGTGGATATACAATTGACAGAATTTCAAAATATTTTGGAGATAATGATTGGAAACTTACTTTAGATAAAAATGATGCTTACCCTGTAAAGTTTCTTTTTAATTTTAAAATTATAAGTATAGGATAACAATATGTCACTTTATAATATTTTATGGATTGATGATCAGCATGAAAAGCTTCCAACTAAACATCGTGCAAAAACATTTGGGATAAATCTACATCCTTTTAAATCTAAGAATCTTGGATTAATTGAATTAGAAAGTAATTTAAGTTTTTATGATGGCATTTTATTAGATGCTCGATGCTTTGAATTCGAAGATGATCTTTCAGGAACTGAGGATACTCAATACTCAATTGATGCTCTACAAAGGATAAACTCACTAAGTAAAAAGTTTGAAGTATTTGTTTTAACGGGACAATCCGAAGAATTTATTGATGGGACTTACAAAAAACTGTTCAAGAATGTTTACGAAAAAGGTAATGATACTCACTTTAGAGAATTAATGGAAAGATTAGTCATTAGCGCTAAAGAATCACCAGATATGCAAATTAAATCTAAGTATGATTCTATTTTTATGTTGGTGAATGAAGGAGTGCTTAATAAACTTACACTATCTATATTGTTAGAATATGCCAAATATCTTGATAATGAAATAGCCATTAATACTAATGAGCTAACACCACTTAGAAAAGTAATTGAGAACTTATTTACTTACTTAAAGAACCAAAAATTAATTCCAGAGGAAGTAGGCAATGGTAATGGCTGGATAAATAGAAGTAAGACTTTCTTAATTGGTCAAGATCGAAATTACCACTATAATGAAGAAATTTTACCACAAATTTTTTCAGGAACGTTAGATCGATTATTATTTATCCTCCAAGATGGAGCTCATTTCGATGGTTCTTTGAGGTTAGAAGTTGATAAATATTTAAAGTCAACTACGAATGACTACCTATTTAAAAGTGCTATATATGGACTTTTTGACATTTTGAGTTGGTTTGGAACAAATTTAAGTTCTTTTAAAGATGAAAGTAAGAATTTTGCTAAATGGCAACTTCTTGATAAATCTGAAGGAATAACAGGTAGAATTATAGAAATTAGAAATGATTTTGGGAAATTTCAATCTAATGACGATCTTACAAATTGTGGTATCCTACCAGCTATAATGAAATCATATAATCTAAGAATTGGGCAAGAAATTACAATAACTACTAAACCTGACCCTAAAAACGATAGAAATATTCACGTAGATAAAATTTTAAAATCATGATCACAGGCGATATTAAAAACAAAGTCGATAAAATTTGGGAGACCCTCTGGACGAGTGGAATCTCTAATCCTCTTACTGTAATTGAGCAGTTAACTTACCTTCTTTTCATTAAAGGTTTAGATGATGAGCATACTAGAAATGAAAAAAAAGCTAAGCGTACCAATACATCTATTGTTCAGCCAATTTTTAGCGATGAGGAACAACATCTTAGATGGCAGTTTTTAAAAGAACTTGATCCTGAGAGTCTGTTTAATCGGATTAAAGATGAGGTTTTCCCATTTATGAAAAATTTGGGAAAGAATGACGACTCTACGTTCAGAAAGCACATGGATGGTGCCATTTTTATGTTTCCTAAACCTTCTACCCTTGCACGTGTAGTTGACTTGATAAATGAGTTACCAATGGATGATCGTGATACGAAGGGGGATATTTATGAATATATGCTCTCTAAGTTGAGTACAGCAGGCCAAAATGGACAGTTTAGAACACCTCGTCATATCATTAAAATGATGGTTGATCTTACTAAGCCTAAACCCAAAGATGTGATTGCAGACCCAGCATGTGGAACAGGTGGCTTTTTAGTAGCAGCAGGCCAATATGTGCTTGACCACCATAAAGATGCTCTCTTAGACGAAGAAACTCGTACACATTTCCAAACCAATATGTTCCATGGGTATGACTTTGATACAACTATGCTACGTATTGGAAATATGAACATGGCAATGCATGGTTTTGATGGTGCAATTATAGACTATAAAGATTCTCTTTCTAGTGAGAGTAGTGAATTGATTGAACAGTATGACCTTATTTTAGCAAACCCTCCATTTAAAGGGAGTTTAGATTACGATAGTGTGGCCACCGATTTACTTCAAACAGTGAAGACTAAAAAAACGGAATTGCTATTTCTAGCGCTATTTATGAGAGCTTTAAATACAGGCGGACGAGCTGCTATTGTTGTTCCTGATGGAGTACTCTTTGGAAATTCGAATGCTCATAGAGAAATTCGTAGAATTATTGTAGAAGAACAACAACTTAATGCTGTCATTTCTATGCCAAGTGGAGTGTTTAAACCCTATGCAGGAGTTAGTACAGCAATTCTCCTATTTACGAAAACAAACTCAGGCGGTACGGATAAGGTTTGGTTTTATGATATGCAAGCTGATGGATTTTCTTTGGATGATAAGCGTGATGCAATTGAGACCAATGATATTCCTGATATTGTGGCTCGTTATGAAAATTGGGATACAGAAAGCACCAGAAAACGAACTGATAAAAGCTTTTTAGTTCCTAAAGAGGATATAGTGGCACAAGCCTATGATCTTTCCATAAACCGTTACAAAGTTGTTGAATACGAAGTGATACAATATGACACTCCTTTGGAAATAATAAATGGCAAAAATGGAGAGTCTGGTTTAAGACAACTTGCAGAAGAGCGTTTGAGAATTTTGGATGAATTAGAGATAATGCTATGATTAGTAGAGATTTGCAAGAAAAAAGAGAAATAGAGCAAAGTGAAAATTACGATACGACTTTAGAATTAATCTCTTCAATTATCCCATTGGGTACAATAGCTTATTCATTCTTTAAGCAAGTATATGAACCACTACATATAAAAAAGCAAAGAGAATTTTTAGAAGATATAGCAAGTAGGATTTTCAAACTTGAAAAGAATACGAAATTAGATCTAGCAAAACTCTCTGAGAGCGAAGAATTTCATTCAATAATCACAAGAGCCATACTTGCTATTCAAAAACAACATGCTGAATTGAATAAAAATGGAATAAAAAACATTGTAGAACAAACTGCAAAAAAAGTTTTTGGAACATCCTTAAAAGTTGATTTTGAATATCTAGTTTTAAATTCTTTGGAAAAGTTGTCGTCGTCGCACTTAACGCTTCTTCTAGAGTTGGATAAAGTTTTATACAAAGAAGGTAAACTACTAAAAATGGATGGTGAAGAACTGATAAAATTAATTGACCAATCAAATCTTGAAACTGGTCTAATAGACAAGTTTTGGATGGACATAGTTGCAGATGGGTTAGTTAAACAATACTCTTGGGAAGGGTTAACCTCATTTGCGTTATGTAACTCCCCTGAAATAACTGAATTTGGTAAAATGGTTGTAAATTCATTGAAGAGTTATGAAGAAGACTAAGTCATTATCAGAAGTATCCAAAATAATTGCTGGTCAATCTCCAAAATCTGAATATTACAATTCAAATGGCGATGGATTACCTTTTTTTCAAGGAAAAGCAGATTTTGGTAAAATTTATCCAGAAGTTCGTTATTGGTGTGTTAAACCAACAAAAATCGCACTTAAAAATGATATTCTTATTTCTGTGAGAGCACCTGTTGGGCCGACAAATATTGCAAAAGATAAATGTTGCATTGGACGAGGTTTGATGGCAATAAGAGCTAATGATGATGTATTGAATTACAAGTTTCTTCTATATTATTTAAGGCATTTTGAACCTGAGTGGTCATTAATTGAGACGGGTTCAACATTTAAAGCGATTAATAAGAAAGTGTTGGAATCAATACAAATTCCATTGCCTTTGTTAGATGAACAGCAAAAAATTGTTGAGAAGTTGGATCGGGCGCAGAGGTTAATTGATATTGATAAAGAAATGCTCGCTAAATACGACCAACTCATTCAAAGTATCTTCCTAGACATGTTCGGCGACCCAATAAGTAATCCCAAAAATTGGCCAATAGTAGCATTAGGGAATTTATTATCTAAAATTGGTAGTGGGTCAACTCCAAGAGGTGGAAGTAAAATATATCAGGAGCAAGGTGTTAAGCTAATTCGTAGTCAAAATGTATATGATTGGAAATTAATTCTGGAAGATGTCGCATATATCAGCCCTGAAATTCATTCTTCAATGACAAGAAGCAAAGTCCAAAATGGCGACGTATTATTAAATATTACTGGAGCATCAATAGGTAGAGTTTGTAATTATAAATCTAATGAAGAAGCGAATGTAAATCAGCATGTTTGTATTCTGAGGCCAAATCCAAAACGATTGATTTCGGAATATCTTGTTGGGCTATTATCAAATCAAAATTATAAGAAAGCCTTATTGAGTTCACAGTCTGGAGGAACAAGAGAAGCCTATAATTTTGCTCAGATTAAAGAATTTAGTGTTATTTATCCTCCAATTGAGTTACAGGAGAAGTTTTTACAGGCATTAGAATTAATTGCAGGTGAAAAAAATAATTTAAATCATTCTCTTTTAATGTCGACTTACTTATTTAATTCAATTATGAACACTTCATTCAATTAGTTTTAGAAGAAATTCGTACATGTCGAATCTTTATTGTTTATTCAATCATAATATAAACTACTTAAAACATGCTTTTTGCTGAAAATTTTCAAAAATCAGTTATTGTTTCTGGTCAAATTGATGGTGATTCATCTAGAACTTACTATGATTGTACTTTAGAATACGAACCAGATTTATGGACTCCAAAATCTCTAATTATTAGAAATCAGATTCTTCAGATTGGGGTAAACTCTGTGAATAGAATTGTTTTAAATAAAAGTTATATAATTAATGTTCAATCGTATGGTTACTATTTTGCTAGTTCTTCAAGTGAATACAGATTTTATGTTATATCAACAGAAAGCAAAGCTCTAGAGTCTTTAAAATACTTAAAGACAACGCCAATTAAGGGGCTAGTATATTTCCCAAATCAAATTAGAGTTTTAGAAATTCCCTTTGAAAAAATATCTAAGAGTATTTTAATAGATGGGAAAAATATTTCCTATGATTATTTCTATGCGTCTTATGAGAACAAACATGAACAAGCTGTTTTAGAAGGTGCTATATCTATTTTGTCTATTCTTACTAGTACTTTTCTTTTATTAGGTGAATTATCAGATGGGGAAATAATTACTTCTTATAATATAAGTGGCAAGTCAAATAATGTCCCTTTCTTTGGATCAGGAGTTTTTCAACACCCGATTGAAAAGTCATCTCTTGAGAAACTTTATCATGAAATTGGGCATTATCAATTCGAGAGACTCCAATGGAGATATTCGAATTTTGTAACATCCAATGACTTTGTTATTCAACTATTCAAAGGTTGTAACTTATTGGATTATATAGCAGAAATATCTGAAAATATACTTTGGAAAAAGATAAACAATAGGAAATCGAGTAAAAGTAACATTATTTATACTATACTAATTCAATTAAACTTATCTATCGAGCGAACGGAAATATTGTGTTTATTGTTTCCTGAATTGAATTGGAGAAAAGAAGAAACAAATTCTATTAATGATTTAAAATTTGATTTTTATGAACTTAGGGATTCACATGTTCATAGGGGGCAAATACTTGAGGTTGATTCAGATTTCCCTCGTTACAGAAATGCAATTGTAGCTTTAGATGAAGTTATCAGGATAATTCTTCCTCATCTTGGGGTAATTAAAAACTGGTCTTTACAAAATAAGGATAGCATTAGATCCATTAACGCAGAAGGATTTGTTAAAGAAAGACAAAAAGTTATGAATTGGAATAAGATTTTAGAATAATAGTAGATTTTAAAATGATCCGAATAATATTTAGGCCTATTTTTTTATGGTTAAAATAGGATTGAAATAATTGAGTTAGTTTTTGTTACATTACAAACATATCGATCGAAATAAATTAAGTAATATGTCCAACTTTGATTTTTTAAAAACTGATTGGCAAGATTTTTCAGAAGACGCTAAGGCAGTCGAAAAATTAGTATTTATTGATCCTCGGGGTTCTTGTATTCGTGCTCGCTTTCTTGTAGAACAAGTTGTCTTATGGATGTATGAAAATGATGAAGATCTGACATTACCTTATGACACAAACATTGCAAACCTTATTCATCAAGTAGAATTTAAAGACATAATTGGCTATCAAGTATTCAATAAAGTGAATGCTATCAGAAAAATTGGGAACATAGCTGCACATCAAAAGAAGAAAATCCATGAACATGATGCATTAATGACATGTAAAGAATCATTTCATGTTATGTATTGGATTTGGAAAACCTACAATGATGGCATACAAAAACCGAACTTACAATTTGATGAAGCCTTAATACCTCGTTTAGATAAAGTAAAGTCAACAACAAAAGATCAATTAGATCAGCTTCAAAAAGAAATTGACCAAAAGACAGACTTAATAAAAGAAATTCAGAATACACTTCAAGAAAAAGACTCAATTCTTGCTCAGCGGAATCGTGAATTAAAACAAATGAGGTTGCAATCTCTTAGATTTGCATCCGATCATGATTACAATGAAGCCGAAACGCGAGAATTTTTAATAGATGTTCTTCTAAGAGAATCAGGTTGGGATCCTGCTGAAAAAAATGTTAGAGAATACGAAGTAACTGGAATGCCAAAATCGATTAACAAGTCTGGAAAAGGCTATGTTGATTATGTTCTTTGGAATGATAATGGAGAACCTCTAGCATTAGTTGAAGCAAAACGTACAACTCGAAATTATGAAGAAGGTCAGCATCAAGCCAAATTGTATGCAGATTGCCTAGAAAGCAAATATGGGTTTAGACCATTTATATTTTTAACTAATGGTTATAAGGTTTGGTTGTGGGACGATAGCTGTTACCCAATTAGAGAACTTTATGGGTTCTATACTAAAGAAAGTTTAAAACGACTTGCCTTTCAAAGACACTATAAGAAGTCATTACATCTTGCAGAAATTAATAAAGATATAACTGAACGGCCTTATCAATATCTAGCAATTCAACGTGTTGGTGAACGATACGAGCAAGGGCATCGTGAAGCCTTACTTGTGATGGCTACAGGTACAGGTAAAACTAGAACTGCTATATCAATCGTTGATGTACTACAACGTAATAACTGGGCAAAACGAGTTTTATTCTTAGCTGATAGAAATGCTCTTGTCAAACAAGCTTATAATAATTTTGCTACACATTTACCTCATGTGCCAATAGTAAATTTGGTTAAGGAAAAAAATGACGATGCTGCTCGAATTGTTTTTTCAACCTACCCTAGTATGCTTAATCAAATTGAAAAACTTGAAGATGGCTATCGCAAATTTGACGTAGGTTATTTCGACTTGGTCATTATTGATGAGGCTCACAGGAGTATTTATAACAAATACCAAGTAATTTTTAATTATTTCGATTCGCTTCTCTTAGGACTTACCGCCACTCCTGTTATGGAGATTGATCGTGACACATACGATACATTTAAAACAGAACATGGAGTTCCAACTTTTGGATATGAATTAGAAAAAGCTGTTTTAGAAAAGTATCTTGTTCCCCCTAAAAAAATCTCAATTGTTAGTAAGTTTTTAACAGATGGCATTAAGTATGATGACTTAAGTGCTGAAGAAAAAAAACAATATGATGATTTATTAGCCGATGACGAAACAGGCTCTATCCCAAGCTTCATTGATGCAAACCAATTAAATAAATGGCTATTCAATCAAGACACTGTCGAAAGTGTGTTAAAGCAACTGATGGAAGTCGGAATTAAAGTTGAAGGTGGCGATAGACTTGGAAAGACTATAATTTTTGCAAAAAATCATAAACATGCCGTTTTCATACAAGAAGTGTTTGATAAAAATTATCCACAATATTCTGGACACTTCGCAAAAGTAATAGACAATAAAGTTGATTTTGCTGAAGACTTAATTGATAAATTTTGTGATGCTACTAAGAAGCCAATAATTGCAATATCAGTGGATATGTTAGATACTGGAATTGATGCTCCTGATATCGTGAATCTAGTTTTCTTTAAACCTGTTCGCTCCAAAACTAAATTCAATCAAATGATTGGAAGAGGAACTCGTTTAAGAAAAAATTTATTTGGCCCTGACAACGATAAAACCCACTTTTTAATTCTAGATTATTGTGGAAATTTTGAATTTTTTAATCAAAACCCTGATGGGTATGAGCCTTCAACAGAAGTGTCTCTAAGTTCAAAAATATTTTCTTTACGATTAGAGTTAGCCTATAAGCTTCTAAATGAGCCATATAATAAAAATGAAGAGTTAAAAAAATATAGAGTTCAATTATTGGATGAGCTACATCAATTGATAACTAGTTTACCTAAAGAAAGTGTACAAGTTCGTCAACACTTAAGTATGATAGATAGACTTCAACCTAGAAGTGTATGGGATTATTTAAAAAGTGGCGAACGAAAAGAAATTGCTTCAAAGTTGGGTGATATTGTACAAATTGGTTTTGGTGATGATGAATTAAGTCGTCGATTTGATCATATGCTATTAATAATGGAACACGAGTATGTTGATAAAACATTAGATAATAGTAACAATAAGCAACGCTTAATTCGATTAGCAGATCATTTGAGGTCAAAAAGACATATTCCTGTTATTGCAGATAAAATTTCAACCTTAGAATTAGCAATTAGTGAAGAATTTTGGGATGAGCCATCGATAAGCGGCCTTGAAAAAATCCGAATTGATATAAGAACTTTAATGAGATTGGTTGACTCAAACAAAAAGAAACCTGTTTATACAAATTTTCAAGATGAGTTTGGTGAATCTATAGAATATGAAATCAATAAAGAGACTGCTTTCGATGAGTCAATTATTTTAAAAAGATATAAAGAAAAATTACTTCACTTTATTGAAGAACATAAAAATCACTTAGTAATTGAAAAAGTTAGAGGTGTAAAGCCATTAACAAAAAAAGATGTTGAAACACTTGAAAAACTACTATTAGAAGCTGATCCAAATGTCACGAAAGAAGAATTTCACAACGTAGTTGGAGCCGATTTAAATCTTATAAGCTTTATAAGATCTATCGCAGGCTTATCAGAAGATATATTAAACGAAAAGTTTGGGGAATTTTTATCAGACAATAGATTAAGTGCAAATCAGATACAATTTATTAGGCAAATGATGAAATCATATCTAGTACAAGGTAGGTTAGAAATCGGAGCTCTATACGAAGAACCCTTTAATGCAATCTACCAAGATGGTATTGATGGGGTTTTCCGAGATGAAGCTAAAATTGCAGATTTGCTTATTGAACGAGTAAAAGAGCTAAACGATATAAAAGTAGTTGGGTGATTTTAGTTTAAATATGTGTATTTAAGTATTAATTCAAAAAAAACATAGAGGTTGTAGTGCAGATAGAGTGCACTTATAGTTAGTATTTTTATCCGAAATAATAACTGAAACTAATAATTTTACTAATATGCATAAATTAACTTTTTTCCCATCTGGAAATGCAGACACTACACTAATTGAACTTTCTAATGGCATAAACATTTTATGGGATTATGCTAATATGAAAAACTTAAATGACATAAATGATAAACGATGTAATTTGTCTGAAGAGCTTAATAAAAGAGTTACTAATGATTATGATATCGTTACTTTTACACATGCTGATAGAGACCATATAAATGGGTTTTCAGACTTTTTTTATTTGGAACACGCCAAAAAATATCAAGATAATAATCGTAAAAAGATTAAAGAACTATGGGTGCCTGCTTCCGTATTAATTGATAATCAAGCTGATGATGAAGCAAAAATTTTAAAAACTGAAGCTAGGTATAGATTAAAAAATAAAAAAGGTATTAAAATTTTTTCAAGACCGAAAAAAATGAAAGACTGGTGTGATAAACATGATGATATAAGCTATGAAGACGTAAAACATTTATTTATTGATGCAGGCAAAACTATAAATGAATTTAATTTAAACGAACATGGTTTAGAATTCTTTGTTCACGCACCTTTTTACAGTGAAAGTCAAAACTTAGATAGAAATAAATCTTCAATAGTTGTACAAGTTACATTTGATGATAGATGCAAAACAAAACTAATACTTGGAGCTGACTCAACTCACGAAGTTTGGCAAGATATTATAAACATAACTAGAAAATTTAATAATAGTGACAAATTGAAATGGGATATATTTCATATTTCACATCATTGTAGTTATCTATCATTGTCAAATGAAAAAGGAAATAGCATTACATTACCAAAAGATGAGTTGAATTGGCTTTTTAAGAATCAAGGAAACGTTGGTGCAAGATTAATATCTCCAAGTAAACCTATTCCGAGTATAGGAAGTATTGAAGATCTAGATAATAATCCACCTCATAGACAAAGTGCTAAATTTTATAATTCAGTTGCAGATTCATTGAATGGTGAATTCTTAGTAACGATGCAGCATCCTAATGATAGGTCTCCAGAACCAATTGTTATTAAAATAGATAAAACAACTTGTTCAACTCTCGAAAAAAAAATAAAATCTGCTTCAAACTATATGGGGAATACTACAATCCCAAGGGCTGGTTATCATGACAATTAATGAAATTGATATTCCTTATTCTTACACAAATATTGAGTTTGATAAACTTAGCATTCCGATGGCTATCGAGTTTAGGAATGCTATTTTAAAGTCAGATTATTCAACGTATCAAAAGGTTGGCAAAATTTATAATAGTTATGAAGTAATATTCTTTCAAATTGAACCTGAAGTAAGTCAAAAACCAGTAAATGACATTAGATACAAGGAACCTATTGCTGTTATTTTCGATCGTAACAACAATAATATGCCAGAAATTTATTCCTTAAGAGAAGACTTTCCTTTAGTATCACATTTAAACCTTACTTCATTTGAAAAGCCTAAGTCTTTATGTTTATATGAAACACCTTTTGTTGAATTAAAAAGAGTATGGAACTCCAAAAACTTCTTATATAGAATACGAGAATGGTTAAGCTTAACCTCTCAAGGAATTTTACACCAAAAAGATCAACCTCTTGAACCTTTTTTTTTAGAAACTTCAGGAGAGATTGTATTCCCTAACAATGTTGATACGACTAAAAAATATATACTTATTAATAGGTCTTCAGAAAAACAGTCTAAGTATCGGATCTTGGCAGTGGAAGAATCTTGCTTAAATGATTCTATCAAGATTGATCAAGATTATGAATTAATAATGATCAATACTAAACCTCAAGTCCATGGAATTTTAAAAGAGACACCTACAAATTTGCATTTATTGAATAATCTTTTAAAGACATTAGGTGTAAATTTAGTTGATGATTATTTGATTCCTAGATTAGAAAAGTTACAATTAGTAGCTAATAATTCTAGCCATAGTAAACACTTTATTTTACTACTCAAAATCCCCAAAAAAAAGGATTTAAATGATATTCAACATTATTATGAATATGTTACATTCGTTATTCTTAATAAATCTATAGACTTAGCTTTAGCTATTAAATATTTAGTAAGTTCTGGAAGGCATTACGCTCCTCCTATTCCTAAAGAAATATACCAAAATGGTGATTTAGGGAACGTATCAGTTACTCCATTAAAGACTTACTTTATAAATAAACGCGAAGATAGTTCAGCTTTTAATGGAATAAAACACTTTGATGGCACTGTTGGGTTGATCGGAGTTGGCGCTTTAGGATCTCAAGTTTTTGCTATCTTAAATAAAATGGGTTGGGGCAAATGGAAAATTATAGATTCAGATATTATTTTACCTCATAATTTAAGTAGGCATTATTTAACAGAAGAGTTTATTCTAATGTCAAAAGCTGAATCAATTGTTAAAATAATGAGCAATATTTGTGAAAATAATCAACCAAATGAAGCTTTATGTTTCGACTTTCTTGACCCTATAAATCAAGCAAAATTAAATACTTTTTATACAGAGACTAATTTGATTATAGATATTTCAACTTCAATAGCTGTTAGTAGAAAATTATCTCATGAAAATTCAAAAAGTAGAAACATTAGTATTTTTTTAAATCCAAGCGGTAATAATTTAGTAATGTTAGTAGAACCACAAAGTAAAGAAGTTCGATTAGATCAAATAGAAATGCAGTATTATCGTTTTATTTGTGAAGAAGAATCTCTACAGAATCATTTAATGCCAAACGGAGAGCCTTTAAGATATTCAGCGGCATGTCGTGATGTATCAACAACTATTCCCCAAGACAATATAGTTGCATTTTCTGGGATTGCCTCAAAAGCAATAAGGGAGATAAATGAGCAAGAATCTGGAGTTATAAAAATTTGGAGTTTGAATGATAACAATAATGTAGTTTGTTCATCAAAAAGATTATTTAACGTTTCAACTAGAAAGATTGATGATTGGTCAATAGTTTTTGATGATTATTTAATAGAAAAAATTAGAACTCATAGAAATGAGAGATTGCCAAATGAAACAGGTGGAATATTAGTAGGTAGTTATGACTATACTGAAAAAATTATTTATGTTGTTGATTCGATATTGTCGCCACCTGATAGCAAAGAGTTTCCTCATAGTTATATCAGAGGAATAATTGGAGTAGAATCAAAATTAGAACTTATAGCAGCAAGAACAGCGCATAAATTACAATATATAGGAGAATGGCATTCTCATCCTGATGGTACAACTGTAAACCGAAGTAACGATGATATTAAATTGTTTAATTGGATAAAAGACTATTTGGATGAATCTAGCTTACCTCCCCTAATGATAATTGTTGGCGAAAAAAATAAACTTGGAATTTATATAAATTGAAAATTATGGACGAATTAATTAAACATATTGATAAATACAATTTCATTAATTATTTAATACCGGGTTTTGTATTTGCTTATTTTCAAAGCTTTGATAGTCAGACCTTTACAATTGAAACTAATTTTATAAATTTAATTCTTAAATGTTATTTTATAGGATTGGTTAATAGCAGAATAGCATCACTTATTATTCAGCCGCTTTTGACCAAATTTAAAATAATAAAGTTCGAAGAGTATCATGATTTTATAAATGCATCAAAAATTGATGATAAAATCAATATACTATCTGAGCAAAATAGTATGTTTAGAAATCTACTTACTATATTTATAATCATTTCTATTGTAAAGTTATATATTCTTCTTTATAGAAGCTTTTATATTGTCGAAGAGTATACTCAATGGGCACTTGTGATCACACTGCTCATATTATTTGCTTTTTCTTATATAAAGCAAACAGAAATTATTAAAAATCGCATTAAAAATGCTCTGCAAAAATAGAATCAACTAAAACAGATTCATATTTAGGTGTTTCTAGAAAGCTGACTCGTACTTTTAAATCGATTTATTTTATCTTCTTTTTTTTGAATCTAAACCTATTTATTGAAATATTTATTTGGTATTATATTTTCAATTACAAACTAATTCAAATCAATATGTTATTTGACAAAGCTTTATTATTATCTCAAATCGCTTCAATTTTAGTTAATAAGATCAAATCTTCTGAGGGGCAAAATGACGTTAGTAAAGAAGAACTTGAAGCTCTTATATCTAAAGAAATTAATACGCTAAACAATGTTACTGAACTAGAAGTATTATCAGAAAAATTAAAATTATTACATAGTTTCGAGAGCCAGTACTTAACATTAATTAGAGATTTTAAAGAGGAAATCAAATTTGTAAATTCTATACAAGAGGATTTAAGAAAAGAAAGAACTAAGTTTTTTTCTGAAAACTTAAGTTTAGTATCAAAATCACTAAAAGAAACTGAAATTGACAAAAATATTCGAGATCGATGGATTGAAGAGTTAGTAGAATCTTTTTCTATTAGTATTGATTATTCAACACAGCTTACTGATCAACAGACAATAAACAAATTAAGCGATTTGAGAAAAGAATCAACATTAGTTAAAAAGAAAGTTAATTCAAACGACTCAAAACAGTCGGATAATTAAGAATACATTTTAATGAATGTTAGTATTTAAAGACATTGATTGTTTAGAACAGAAGTTACATCTATTAAAAGTTAATCGACAGAAATTGACCGATAGATTTATTACTAAAGATAACCCTGATTTTTTTAGAGATAATCTTTTGTTTGATTCTGTTGATAAAGGGTTTGAACTTTTTTTACTTCAATGGAAATTACATTGGATTGTTGAACATATTAATACATTTGACGATACTATTAATTTGAAAGATTGTAAAAATAGTAATTCAATAATTGCTGACATTTGCAAGTTATTTCAATTTAATTATCAAATTGTTGAACATGTTCATCATGTGGAGATTAAACAAATACTTTTAGAGTATGTCAAAAATCTTGAGTCTATAGGAAGTATCGACTTCAAAAGTAAAAAGTCATTATCAAACTTATTGCTTGACAATGAAGTATTAAAGAAAAAAATAAATAAAATAAAAAAACAAGAAAGAAACTAATATGAGCTTTTTTAGCATGTTTGACAAATTAGATGATATTATCTATAGACCAATTGAAGCTTTAACAAATTGGATTGAAGAACCTCTAAAAGTTAGAGCCGACGAAAGAAAAAATAAAGAACTTGAATTAAAAGCCGATCTTGAGATTAAACTAAAAAAGGCAAATTTTGAGATTGAAGAACTTAAAAAAGACAAAGAATTAAGTCGATCAAAAGAAATCGCTAATGCAATTGTTGAATTACAGATGAAATTGAATAATGTTAACGTACAAGTAATTCAGTCGATAGGCGATATGAATATTGATCTTAGAAGAAAGGCACATGAATTACAACAAGAACATGTTAAGATATATTATGCAATTCAAAAAGAAGAAAGTAAATCTGTTAGAGATAGCTTGAAAAGTATTAATGAAGAATTTAGCGATGATAAACAAATTCGCAATGCTTTAATAAAAATTGAATATTCAAGAATGGCGCAAATAATTAAGAACACATCTGCAATTATAGAGGTTTTAAACAATGATATAGTGGCTATTTCAAAAAATATTGATTCACTTGTTACTAGTGGAAATAAACTAATTGAAAAAACAATAGATAAGCTAGGTAACTCAAGGCAAGTCAATCCCAAACTAATTAACAATAATCCCAAAGTTATCGAAGATGCAGATTTCTCTATAGAAGAATAAAAGCTTTTAGAGTTAATGAAATTTGTTCATTTAAAATCAACGTTCAAGAACAGTATCTTATTTCTTTTGCATGTATAAAGCATAGTTTTACAAGTGTGTTTTAACATAAGATTAATTAATCTTAGTTATTCTTAGAAAGGGAATACACTTATTTATTCTTATAAACTATAATAATTACTTATTTAATATTACCCTTAGTTTTTTTTTCTTATAAAGTGAAAAATAATGAACTAAAGTTAATTTTAGAGAATCATTTCAATATTTGCATACCTCTAATTGAGTGAAACACATTATTAACTAGTCGTTCCTTAAAAACAATATAAGTAATTGTTAATATTAGATATATGTTGACTTTTTATCTATTTTTAGGTATATTCTTTTGCAAGAAATCCATTAAACCACCATTTTTTCTTGCAATTTATGAT
>Ga0210025_1000643_pt1 | contig 42931 bp, 41 predicted proteins | sample CryGeyme20150102_FD_183989 | JGI IMG/M metagenome (GOLD analysis project Ga0210025, IMG submission 183989) | Groundwater microbial communities from Crystal Geyser aquifers in Utah, USA - Crystal Geyser metaG 2015-0102 (SPAdes) (version 2) | ecosystem: Environmental > Aquatic > Deep subsurface >... | reverse complement strand
TCAGGAAACTCGCCAAGTTGCAGCCAATGCCAGCCGTGGCACCCGCCTGAACGGGACAGCGAGGCTGCTCGTCCGATATCGACACAGCGGCGATGTCGTCCTTGCACGCGAGTTTTTCAACAGAATAAGACCGAATCCGGTTTTTGCGCGTTTTCCTGCCGAATCGATTGCCAGCGCTCGACAGCGGAGTTGATTTGGAGGGTCTTCCCGGCCTATTGGTCGCGGGACCGGGCAATATTTCGCCGCGATATTGGAATGTAGAGCTAATGGACGAAATTGTTCGCTTTGAAAATGTCGGTCTGCGCTACGGCGCGGGCGCAGAAACGCTGGCCGATCTCAATTTCACCCTGTATCCGGGCAGTTTCTATTTTCTCACCGGCGCATCCGGCGCGGGCAAGACCTCGCTGCTCAAACTGCTCTATCTGTCCCAGCGGCCCAGCCGCGGGGTCATCCGCCTGTTCGGCGAAGATGCCGTGACCATGCCGCGCGAGCGCCTGCCCGGTTTTCGCCGCCGGATCGGTGTGGTCTTTCAGGATTTTCGTCTCGTCCCGCATCTCTCTGCCTTCGACAATATCGCGCTGCCGCTGCGGGTTGCCGGGGTCCGCGAGAAAGATCTCGAGACACCGGTCACGGAAATGCTCGAATGGGTGGGGCTCGGCGACCGCGCCTCGGCCCGGCCGGCAACGCTGTCCGGCGGCGAACAGCAGCGCGTGGCGATTGCCCGCGCGGTGATTGGCCGGCCGGAAATCCTCGTCGCCGACGAACCGACCGGCAATGTCGACCCCGATATGGCGATCCGGCTGCTGCAATTGTTCGAGGCGCTCAACACGCTGGGCACAACGATTGTCGTCGCGACCCATGACATCCATCTGCTCAGCAAGATCCCCGGTGCCCAGATGATGCGGCTGGAAAAAGGCATGCTGGCCGATCCCACCGGGTCGCTGCGCTTTCCGCCGCTGCCCAAAGACCAGTTGCAATAGGCCGTCCGGACGATGTTCAAATTCTTCGCCATTCCCGCTCATGACCGGCGCCTGATTCCCGAGGGCCGCTTGTCCGGCCCGATGCCCTGGGTCATCGCGATCATGATCTTTCTCACCGTGCTGGCTGCGGCTGCCGGGCTCGCCATGACCCACGCGACCAGCGACGTTTCGGAGCAATTGTCGAGCCGGGCGACGGTCCAGATCATCGAAGCAAATCCGGAAATCCGGGCCCGTCAGGCCGCAGCCGCTGCCGAACAGTTGCGGGCCTTGCCGCTGATCGAGGAGGTCCGGCTGTTGCCGCCCGAGGAGATCGAGGCGCTGATCGAACCGTGGTTGGGCACGCAGGATTTGGCCGACGATATCCCGCTGCCGGCGCTGATCGACCTGAAACTGACACGCGTGGCCACCGATGCAGAATATCAATCGCTTCGCAACAGCCTGCAATCGACGGCACCGGGCGCACGCGTCGAGCCGAGCAGCGGTTATATCGCGCCGGTGATATCGCTGGTGCGGTCGTTTCAGTGGATTGCCTTCGGTCTGGTCGCGCTGCTTGCCTTGGCAACCGGAGCGGCGGTGATTATCTCGGCGCGCTCGGCGCTCAACACCCACACCGAAACCATCGCCGTGGTACATTTGCTCGGCGGCACCGACCAGCAGATCAGCCGCCTGTTCCAGCGGCGCATCGCCCTCGACGCGCTGCTCGGCGGCCTGATCGGACTGGTCGGCGGGACCGCGATCATCTGGCTGATCAGCACGCAATTGACCGCGCTCGGCTCCGGCCTGGTGGAATCGGTCGGGCTCGACTGGTGGAGCTGGTTGATAATTGCCGTGATTCCGATATTGGGGATGTTCCTAGCCATGGTGACCGCAAAATGGACGGTGGTCGGCGCCCTGAAAAAGATATTGTAGCCCCATTTGATGATTTTGCGTTTTGTCTCTTTCCTGCTGCTGCTCTGGATCATCGGCTTTGCCTGGTTCGCCATCGACCTGCCGCGCCCGGCTGCCGATGACGCTCATACGGGATCGGTTGTCGTGCTGACCGGGGGTGCGGGCCGGATCGACCGCGCGCTCGATATTGTCGGGTCAAAAGCCGCAGGCCGGCTGCTGATCTCCGGCGTCGACCGGGATGTGAAGCCAAATGAACTGGCCGCAGAATATGACCGGCCGGGCAACCTGTTCGATTGCTGTATCGATCTCGGCTTTCAGGCAGTCGATACCCGCTCCAACGCACTGGAAATCGCGCGCTGGGCATCAAGGCGCGGCGACAAGTCGGTGCGGCTGGTGACCTCCGACTGGCATATGCGCCGCGCCCGCCTGGAACTGGAACGGGCGATGCCGCCAGAGGTCCAGATTCTGTCCGACGCGGTGCAGACACAGCCATCGCTGGGCACGCTGTTCATCGAATATAACAAATATCTGATGCGCCGGCTGGCGGCGCTGGCGGGGGTCTGAGATGCTGGCGGCCATCCGTTCGATAATCTTCATGGCGGTCTTCTATATCGGCTCGGTGCCGATCATCATTGCCACCTTCCTCGGCGCCTTCTTCTGGCCGCCGACCATCTATTATATGGCGCAATATTGGAGCCGCTATCACTATGTCTGCGCCCGCCTGATCCTCGGCATCCGCGTCGAGGTCAAGGGCGAGATCCGCAACGAGCCTCTGCTCTACGTGTTCAAGCATGAAAGCATGTTTGAGACGATCGACCTGCTGCGCCTGTTCGACAAGCCGGTGGTGATTGCCAAGAAAGAGCTCCTGGTGATACCCTTGTGGGGCTGGATCGCGACCAAGCACGGCCTGCTCGGCATCGACCGCGACGGCGGCGGCGCGGCGATGCGGCAGATCATCAAGCAGGCCAGGAAAGCGGTCGCCGAAGGCCGCCCGATCGTCATCTTCGCCGAAGGCAGCCGCGCCCGCCACGGCGAGCGCCCCGAGCTGCAGACCGGCTTTGCCGGCATCTACAAGCTGATGGGCATTCCGCTGGTCCCGGTCGCCCTGAACAGCGGCATCGTCTCCCCGCGCGATACCTTCGTCCAGAAAAGCGGTGTGATCACCTATGAAGTGCAGCCGGAAATCGAGCCCGGCCTGGAACGAGACGATATCCGCGACCGGGTGCACAAGGCGATCAATGTGCTGAATGACTAAGCGGGGTTTCGCCGAAAAAGCGCAATTTTACGACAGTCCGGCAAATAATTCTTCTGTATCCTAATTGGCGACAACCGCCCATTCGTCACCGAAGCGCGCCCAATAGACGCCGCCTGGCCAAGAGAAGCTCCCGTCATCGGTCTTCCCCGATACGGAAATCGGCGGCTGACCGTCCGGCCCAAATATCTGATAGACGCGCCCGCCCATCACCGGGGTTACGGTGAGCACTTCCTCGACCACCGCCGGGTGGCTGGTCAGAATAGACCTAAGATAGGATGTGATCCCCCCGGTGCTGCCCATGCGCCGGCCAAATTCTTTGATCATCGGCTCATGCATCCGCAAAATCGTGTCAACGTCCCCCGCCCGCGCCGCATCCTGCAGTGTCTTCACCGCATCCAGCAGACCCTCATCACCCGCGATATCAGCCTTGAGATAGATATCTTCCAGCGGCCCGAGATGTTCGAAGCTAAGCCGCTGGGAAGACGGGGAGGTAAAGCTCACTGTGTCGACGATATGGTCATCGTCATAACTGCCCTTGCACCGCGCAAAGATCGCAAATTCCGCTGCGCTTCCGCCATAGTTGATTTTTACAATGTTCTGGCCGGGAACCAGCCATTCGGTGAGTCCATATTCGTAGGAAGACTGGCTCACCGATCCGTTCTTTGAAGACAGCTTGACGCCGGTGTCCTTGAGAGCGACATCGTTAAGGGTGGCGTGGTAGCTTCCCGTTTCCATCTTCACCCGCACACCATGAAAAAGCTCGCAGGCAGCCGCCGCGCCGGGCATCGCCGCAATCAGTGCAATCGAAATTGCGATGCCGGTTTTATAGGTGCGTCCGGTCATTTTTTCGTCCTTGAACTGGTTCTTCTGCGAGCGACGTAGCAGCTCTGCAAGGCCGGACTATGACGGAGGTCACAATGTGACGAAGGTGCCGAAAGACGGGATTTTTTGCTTTGGGATACTTTCGTTCAGAAAAGCGGTGTGATCACCTATGGAGTGCAGCCGGAGATCGAGTCGGGCGCAGAGCGCCAACATTTCCGCACGCAGGTGCATAGGGCGGTCGATGTGCTGAATGATCGAGCTATTCTGATTGACGGCATTGATGGGAATAAGCCTTTTTATAAGGCTTGCCAAAGCATCGAATTAGACCATCAACGACCGCAAGATTTTGGGGCCACTCCCCGGTCCAGTTTTTAGGCGGTTTAGAATTTGCCAGAGCCGTCCGCTCCCGTTTTAGATCGCCTTTTCTATTTTTCAGAAAGGCAATGGTTGCGCGAACGTAGGGGTTCCAGGCAAAAAAATCGTCCTGCTTGAGTGTTTTCTCCATCAATGAAATGGCTTGAGAATAAGCGCCGCTTTCTGCTCTGAGCTGTGCTTCATGCCAGTATAATGTGGACAGCTGTTGTTCGCTATTTTGCCGATAAGCTTTGATAATATCAGCAGCTTTTTTCTCACAGCCGGGCTGGTTTGCTACGTCACGCCAACCGCCGTCAGTTCTCTGATCAAACTGCTGAAAGCTTAGTGAAAGTATTTTGTGATCATACAAGCACTCGGGTTGGGTTTTGATATCTTGTGAATTTGTGAGGAGTAGTACCGATAAGGCTAGCTGTCCCAACACATTTTCTTCCGTTCAATTGTTTGGCCACCACACCCAAAGACGTTTGGAATTGATTGAGCATGCTATTCGATTGCGAAGACGGGTGCAATAATCGATCAATAATTGGCTACCGTGAGGGACTGTGGAAATCGGGCTCGTTAATGTCTTCCAATGATCGTCCAGGAATTACGGTTACAGCACACCAATTTGAATCAGAACCGGGACCGGAGCGGAATGACATCTGTCTTATTCGCTTACCCCTTTCCCCTAACGCCGCCTTTAGCGCCCCATATCCCGCTGGATCGTCCGGCTGGCCATATAGAAGTGGAAGATCGCCCACAGATAGAGGCATTTGAACAATACCATCGACCATCGCAGGCCATCGGCATTGGCCGTCTCGCAGGCGCTCTGCGCCGCGGCGGCGAGATTGCTCGCCTTGCATGCCTCCAGCGTCAGCGCCGGATCCAGCCCCGAGAGGAAAGTCGCGTTCAATATTGTCGACAGACCGCCGATCAGCGGCGGTCCCAGACCATAGCCGAGCAGGTTGACGATGAACAGGGTCACCGCCACCGCGGTGGCCCGCATGCGGCTGTCGACCACGCCGCTGGGGACAGCATAGAGTGGGCAGAGATAGGTATAGAGCAGCATCTGGCCGACCATCATCAGCGGCACCGCCAGCCACAGCGACTCCGCCAGATAGCCGGTGACGTGCAGCGGAATCACGCCGATCAGCGCGAACATCGGGATCAGCGCCAGCGCCTTGGGGAAACGCTGCGCATATTTGTCCGCCAGATAGCCCGACATATAGGTGCCGATCGCCGCCATCAGCGCCAGCGCCATGGCGATCTTCACCGAGGCGTCGAAGATCGACATTTCATGGGTGCGGATCAGGAAGGATACGAAAAACTGGCCGACGCCATAATTGACGAACGAGGCGATGGTGACGCCCAGGGTGACGTGCCAGTAGGATGGTTTCTTGGACAGGATTCGGAGCACTTCGCGAAATCCGACCTGCTCTTTGTTCTGCATTTCCGCCGGGTCGGTATAGCCGCGCGGCGGTTCCTGGATCGTCATTTTCACGATCATCGCGACAATGATGCCGGGCACACCTACCACCACAAACGCAACCCGCCAGCCTTCGATATTCTGCCAGTCCAGAGCATTGGCGGCCCAGGTCCAGTTCCAGCTGCTCAGCATCGCGCCGACGATCGGCCCGTCGAGATTGCCGACGATATAGCCACCGAAAACATAGGCGACCATGCCGCCGAGCGGAATCCCAAGCGCGTAGACCGAAACGGCTGTGGACCGTTCTGCGGGAACAAAATAATCCGCGATGAGCGAATTGGCCGGAGGCGAGCAACCCGCTTCACCGATGCTGACGCCGATGCGGAAGATGAACAGGGCGATGAAGCTGGTGGCGAAGCCGCACAGAGCGGTCATCAGGCTCCATAGCGCCACCGATCCGGCGATGATCCAGACCCGGTGATGCTTCTCGGAGAAGCGCGCGATCGGAATGCCGACAAAGGTGTAGAGAATGGCAAAGGCGGGGCCGCCGAGCAGGCCCATCTGCCAGTCCTCGACGCCGAAGCTTTCCTTGATCGGCTCGGTCAGGATGTTGATGATCGTGCGGTCGATGAAATTGAAAATATAGACGGTGAGCAGGATGCCGAGAATATAGTTGCGGTAGCTCCTGCTGCCATAGCCGGTTTCGGTAGTGCCTTGGTCGGCGGAACGGGGGGTGCTGATCGTGCTGGCCTCGGTCAAATGCAAACTCTCCTGCTGTTTCCCTACTGATTGTGACGTGCGGGATTTTCTTGCAGGATACCGAATTTTTTCCCTTTGTATATTGCCTTAACCCCGACTTTTGCCGGACACCGCGGCTATCCGACTTTGCCCGGCTGGCACTGGAGGAAAATACGTAGTTACAAATGGTCGTGCATTTTGTTTAGTCGCCGGACCCCGGGCGATGGACAGAGCGACGTTTCATCGCGCCGACGATGATATTTCGGAGTCCAAGTCATGAAGAAAATATTATCCGCCGCTGCTACCGCCCTGGCTCTTTCTCTGGCAATCCAGGGCTGCACCCGGACTGCAGAGACCGAAGACGGGGCAGAATGCCGAACTTCCGACAACGAGGCGACAAGCGAAGCCCAGCAAACCATGGACAATGCGAAACACGCTGCCAGTCAGGCTGCTGTGCAGGCCCATAATGCAGCAAAAATGTCCGTGATCGCCGCAAAGCTGGCGGTCTGTTCTGAAGCGCAAAAGGACAAAGAGGCAGCCGCGCAAATGGCGATCGCGGCCGAAGCCGCTGCCAAGAAGGCGCAGGTCAGGATCGTCCGGGCCAATGCCGAAATCGATCTGGCGGTGAATGAAAATGCTGGCAAAGCTCAGGATCTGGCGGAGGAGGCCGTGGCCGCAACCGGAAGAGCAGTGCGTGAAACCGGCGCGTCGCTTGAGGCCGGATTGGCATCCGATGCCATTGCCGCGAAAAAGGCAGCGGATGCCGCACAAAAGGCGGTGATCAAGGCCGCTGCCGCGACTGCCGATGCCAGCAAAGCTGCGCAAGTGGCGGCAAGGGAAACGTGGGAAAAAGAAATGCAGGAAGGCAGTGAAGGCGAATAGCTGGCCCTCAGTCGTGCGTCCGTCCGAAATCGGGCGCGGCGTCGTCCTGGCCTTCCTCGATGATCCGGCGGCGGATGGCGCGGGTCTTGGTGAACAGGTCGAACAGCTCGTCGCCCTTGTCCCAGCGGATCGCCCGCTGCAGGGCCGAGAGGTCCTCGGAAAAGCGCTGGAGCATTTCCAGCACCGCTTCCTTGTTGGCCAGGAAGACATCGCGCCACATCGTCGGGTCGGACGCGGCGATGCGGGTGAAGTCGCGGAAACCGCCGGCGGAATATTTGATCACTTCGCCGCGGGTCACATCTTCCAGATCGGAGGCGGTGCCGACGATCGTGTAGGCGATGAGATGCGGCAGGTGGCTGGTCACGGCGAGCACCAAGTCGTGATGCTTGGCATCCATGATCTCGATATTGGCACCCAGTTTTTGCCAGAAGGCCTTCAACCGCTCGACATCGCCCTCGGCGGCGTCTTCCGGGGGAGTCAATATGCACCAGCGGTCGTGGAACAGGGTGGCGAAACCGGCATCCGGGCCGCTATTCTCGGTCCCGGCGACGGGGTGGGCGGGGATGATCCGGGCCCCGGGCAGCGCTGCGGCGAGGGCGGTCTGCACGCTTTCCTTGGACGATCCGACATCGCTGATCACGGCATCGTCGGGCAGGTCGTCGGCGATCTCGGCCGCGACATCGGCCATTACCCCGACCGGCACGCAGAGGATCACCAGATCGGCATCGGTGACCGCGGCACCGGCGCTATCGCTGACATCGTCGCAAAAGCCTAGTTCGAGGACGCGGGCGCGCACTTCCGGATCGCTGTCATAGCCGGTGATCCGGGCCGACGGCATGGTTTGCCTCACTCCATGGGCGATCGAGGAGCCGATCAGCCCGATGCCGATGATCGCGATATTGGCAAAGGGCAGCATTAGTCGGCGGCTTCCAGTATCTCGCGCAAAGCCTGCGCCAGACCCCGTGTCTCGTCCTCGGTACCGATCGTCATCCTGAGGCCGTTGACCAACCCCTGTCCGGGCAGCCAGCGCACCGCATAGCCCTTGTCCATCAGCGCCGCATTGGCGTGTTCTGCCGTGACCTTGCCCTCGAACAGCACCAGCAGGAAATTGGTGTGGCTCGGCACCACCCGCAGCCCGTGATTGCCCAGCGCGCTCATCTCCTCGCTCAACCACTGCCGCCATTTGGCATTATGCTCGCGGCTCATGGTGACAAAATCATCGGCGGCGAGCGCGGCGACCGCAGCTTCCTGTCCAGCGGTGGTGACATTGAACGGCAGCCGGATCCGGTTCATCGGGCCGATGATGTCGGGATGGGCATAGCCCCAGCCAATCCGCTCCGCGGCCAGGCCGTGGATCTTGGAAAAGGTCCGGGTGACCAGCACATTGGCCTCGCTCTCCGCCAGTTCCATTGCGCCGTCATCCTGCCCCTCGTCCATATATTCGGCATAGGCGCAATCGAGCACCAGCAGCACATGGCCGGGCAGCGCCGCGTGCAGCCGCGCGATCTCCGCCCGCGGCGCAAAGGTGCCGGTTGGATTGTTGGGATTGGCAATGAAGATGACGCGGGTCTGGTCGGTCAGCTTGGCCAGGATTGCATCGACATCGGTGCCATAATCCTTGTCATCGGCGATCACCGGGGTGCCGCCATAGCGGCGCGCGGCGATATCATAGACGGCAAAGCCATATTTGACATAGATGATCTCGTCGCCCGGCCCGCTGAACGCATTGGCGGCGAGATGCAGCACATCGTCGGAACCGGTGCCGCAGATGATCCGCGCCGGGTCCAAGCCATATTTGGCGGCAATCGCCTCGCGCAGCTTGGTCGAGCCGGGATCGGGATAGCGGTCGACCGCGCCGGACGCCGCGTTCAGCGCTTCGCCCGCCGCCGGACTGCAGCCGAGCGGGTTCTCGTTGGCCGACAGCTTGACCAGCTTGCGCCCGTCGTCGCCGCTCGATTTGCCGGGCACATAGGCCGCGATACCCATGATCCAGTCTTTCGGTTTTGGTCCGTTCATTGGCTTTGCCTGCTTGTCTGAAGATGTTCTGTCTCGCCGGACTAGCCATTGCGGCCTGTCAGTCAACCGCATTATCATTTGACGCTCGGGATTTCGCCGCTTAGCTCCCTGTTGATGAGTGAAGATGAGCGCTTTGGACTGGACCGGTCGGTCCGCCTGCTGGGACCGCTGCCGCTGGACAGCGGCGCCAGCCTCGCGCCCGTCGAATATGCCTATGAAACCTACGGCGAGCTGAATGCCGAGCGCAGCAACGCGATCCTCGTCTGCCACGCCCTGACTGGCGATCAATATGTTGCTTCGACCCACCCGCTGACCGGCAAGCCGGGCTGGTGGGAGCGGATGGTCGGCCCCGGCAAGCCGGTCGACACCGACCGCCATTTCGTGATCTGCGCCAATGTCTTGGGCAGCTGTCTCGGCAGCTCCGGGCCGGCGACGGTCAACCCCGCGACCGAACAGCCCTGGGCGATGGATTTCCCGGTGATCACCATCGCCGACATGGTTCGGGCGCAGGCGATGCTGCTCGACCATCTCGGCATCGAGCGGTTGCACGCGGTGATCGGCGGATCGATGGGCGGGATGCAGGCGGTCAGCTGGGCCGCGCTCTATCCCGAGCGCGTCGCCTCGGCGGTCATCATCGCCTCGGCGGCGCGGCACAGCGCCCAGAATATCGCCTTTCACGAGGTCGGCCGGCAGGCGATCATGGCCGACCCGCGCTGGCGCGGCGGTGCCTATTATGCCGATGACGACCCGCCGAGCAGCGGCCTCGCGGTCGCCCGGATGGCGGCGCATATCACCTATCTGTCGGAAGCCGGCCTGACCGAGAAATTCGGCCGCCGCCTGCAGGACCGCCCAGATGGTAAAAAGGGGGCCAAGACCTTTGGTTTCGACGCCGATTTCCAGGTCGAATCCTATCTCCGGCATCAGGGGATCAGCTTTGTCGACCGGTTCGATGCCAACAGCTATCTCTATATCACAAGGGCAATGGACTATTTCGATCTCGCCGAGGCGCATGGCGGGGTGCTCGCCAATGCGTTCAAGGGGTCCAAAACCCGTTTCTGTCTGATCAGCTTCGACACCGACTGGCTCTACCCGACCAGCGAAAGCCGGGCGATCGTCCATGCCCTCAACGCCGCCGGCGCCGAGGTCAGCTTCATGGAATTGTCCAGCCCGTTCGGCCATGACAGCTTTCTGCTGGAAAATCCGGAGATGAACCGGATTGTCGACGGGTTCCTGAAAGCGGGAGAGGGTCGATGAGCATCGTGTTGCCGTTAGGGCTGAGCTTGTCGAAGCCCGGTTCTCGTCGAGAGGCGTCCTTCGACAGGCTCAGGACTAACGGTATGGAGCCCGGCAAATGACCAGACTCCGCCCCGACCTGCAGATCATCGCCGACAATATCGCACCCGGCAGCCGGGTGCTCGATATCGGCTGCGGCGATGGTGCGCTGATGGCGGCGTTGCGCGATGAAAAGGGCTGCGACGCGCGCGGGCTGGAGATCGACCCGGCCAATGTCGCCAGCGCCGTCGCCAAGGGCCTGTCGGTGGTGCAGGGCGATGCCGACACCGATCTCGCCGCCTATCCCGATGCCAGCTTCGACTATGCCGTGCTCAGCCAGACGTTGCAGACCACTCACCGGCCCGATATCATGCTCGACCAGCTGCTCCGCATCGGTCGCCAGGCCTTTGTCAGCTTCCCCAATTTCGCCCACTGGCGCATCCGCATGTCATTATTGTTCGCCGGCCGCATGCCAGTCACCCGGCTGATCCCGCAAAGCTGGTACGACACGCCGAATATCCACCATGTCACGATCGACGATTTCCGCGCGCTGGTGCAGGACGGCAAGTTCTCGCAGGAAGGGCAGTGGTTCCTCAGCGGCGACAAGCAAATGACCCGCGGCATGGCGAATTTGCTGGCAGAGCACGCGGTGTTCTTGCTGCGGGGATAACCTCGTCATCCCAGCGAAGGCTGGGATCCAACCCAATGGCAGCGAGATTCGCGAGCTTGGTTTAGGCGCCAGCCTTCGCTGGCGTGACAACAGCACTATTGACATTGTACAACATTAGGTACAAGAACGGCCCGTCATGTTGATGGAAAATTTCTCCAAGGCCCGCGCCAATCTGAAAGCGCTGATGGACCGCGTGGTCGCCGACAAGATTCCGCTCAAAATTACCCGCCAGAATGGTGAAGCGGTGGTCATGATCTCCGAAAGCGAATGGGCCGGCATGGAGGAGACAATCCACCTGCTCTCGTCGCCAAGAAATGCCGAACGCCTGCTGGAGGCCATACGCGGTCTTGATGCTGGCGAAGGCGAGGAACACGAGCTGATTCATTCGTGAAGATCATTTTCTGGCCGACCGCGTGGGAAGACTATCGCCACTGGCAGAATGAAGATCGGAAGTTGCTCAACCGAATCAACACTTTGATCGAAGAATGTCGACGTCACCCTTTCAAAGGAACCGGCAAGCCTGAACCGCTTCGCGGTCAGCTAAAGGGCTGGTGGGCGCGAAGAATTACGCAGGAGCATCGGTTGGTTTATCGAGTGCGTGGCGAGGACGATGCACAAGCGCTGGAAATTGCGCAGTGCCGATATCATTATTAACTAGGTCGGGTTCATAGTGAATACCGTCATCCCAGCGAAGGCTGGGATCCAACCCAATGGCTATGAGTATCCGGAGCTTGGTTTAGGCCCCAGCCTTCGCTGGGATGACGAGTATATTGATATTGGCTAACACTCGGAAACTGCCTTCACTCCCGCTGCACCTCGTCCAACCCCCAAGCCGCCAATATCGCCAATCCGCTCATCCCCGCCATGATTGCCAGCACCACTTCTCCGCCAAACCAGTTCGCCACCAGACTGAAAACCCCGCCCGCCAGCAACAACAGGCCGATGACCGTATTGGACAGAGCGGTGTAAGCGGCGCGGGTGTCTTCGTCGGCCATGTCGACCAGATGCGTCGACCGCCCGAGCCGCACGCCCTGATAGGCGATCATCAGGCCGAACAGCAGCACCGGCAAAATATATCCACCCGCCAAACGGTCGGCGAAGGCAAGCCAGCTTGTCGTACCCAGAATGATGGCCGCGAGCAAAGCCGAGAACACCAGTACCTTGCGGCTGGACCGGTCCGACAGGCGGCCCCAGACAAAGCTGCTCAACAGGCCGGCCAAAGCGGACGCAAGCACCAGAAAGCCGAGCTTGTCATAGCCTTCTCCGGCTTCGCTGCCGACCGCGATCATGAACGGCGGTGCCAGCGCGGTGGCGGTCAACAGGCCGCGGGTCAGGATGAAGCGGACGAGCTGCGGATCATCCCGCAGATAGGTGAAATTGTGCAGCGCCTCTTTCAGCGCATTTTTACCCCCTGCGGTGGCTCCGGCGCGTTCCTTCAGGGTCGCGAACAGCATCGCGCTGACCATCCACGCGCCGCCAGCCAGAAACAGGCCGCCGATAACCAAGGTCATGCGGTCAACCAGCTGGAACGACAGGGCCAGCGCATAGACGATCACCGTCACCGACGCGATCGACCCGGCCAAACCGGTGGCAGTGCCGCGCCGCGACTGGTCGATGGTCTTGCCAAGCACATCCTTGTAGCAGACCGAGCAGACGCTCCGCGCCAGAGCGAGTATCGCAAGCGCGAGGACTATCGCCCAGCCTGCCGCCGCGCCGGTCAGGCTGATCGCGATCAGCCCGATCACGGCGGCGGCCAGACCCTGTATCGTCGACCCGACGGCCCATACCCATTTGCGGCGCTGCAGACGCCGAAGATAGCCTGCTGTCAGCAGCTGCGGCAGCAACGCGCCCGCCTCGCGGACCGGCACCAGCAGCCCGATCAGCGCTACCGGCGCGCCGAGCGATGTCATCAGCCAGCTGAGCACCAGCTTTGGGTCAATCAGCCCGTCGGCGCTCTTGGTCAACGCCAGCGCGCCGACATGTTTGAAGAAATTGCCCGGCTCCTGCTGGCACGCGCTTTCCGGAATATCGGCGCAGATGCGGCCTTCGTCATCGATAACGATCGCCTGAAAGGCTTTATCGGTCGTTGATCTGCTGGCCATGGCCGGGTTTTACCCGACTAGCGCTCCCGTGTCGCGCTGAACTTTATCTCCGGATTGCGCTCCTGCTGGTAATTCACATCCCAGGCCGATTTCGCCAGAAACACCAGATTGTCGTCGCGGTCCTTGGCCAGCGAACTCTGGTTGATATTGGCAAAGGCATTGAGCGTCGCATCCTCGCCACTGATCCAGCGGGCGGTTTCGAATGGCGCCATTTCCAGATAGGCATCGACCTTATATTCCGCCTCCAGCCGCGACACCAGCACCTCGAGCTGCAGCTGCCCGACCACGCCGATGATCCAGTTGGCGCCAAGTTCCGGATAGAAGACCTGGACCACGCCCTCTTCGGACAGATCATCCAGCGCCTTGCGGAGCTGCTTGGTCTTGGTCGGATCGCGCAGGATCACCCGGCGCAGGATTTCCGGGGCAAAATTCGGCAGGCCGGTGATCCGCACCTGGTTCTTCTCCGACAAGGTATCGCCGACCCGCAAGGTGCCGTGATTGGGAATGCCGATGATATCGCCGGGCTCCGCGGTATCGGCAATTTCCCGGTCCTGTGCGAAAAACAGGATTGGCGAATGGATGGCGATCGGCTTGCCGAGACCCGAAGGCGTCAGCTTCATGCCGCGCTTGAACTCGCCCGAACACAATCGCATGAAGGCGATCCGGTCGCGGTGCTGCGGGTCCATATTGGCCTGGATCTTGAAAATGAAGCCGGTGACATCGTCGCTCGCCGGATCAATCGGTGCCGGTTCGGCTGGCTGCGGGCGCGGGGGTGGTGCATAGTCGGCAATCGCGTCGATCAGTTCCTCGACACCGAATTGTTTGAGCGCGGAGCCAAAATAGACCGGCGTCAGATCGCCGTTCTGATAGGCCTCGAGATCAAAGCCGCTATATCCGCCCTGCGCCAGTTCGCCCTCGCTGGTCAGCCGCTCGAGCGCGCCTTCGCTCAGCACTTCGGCCAGCTTCGGGTCATCGAGACCGGAAAACTGCTGGGTCACGCCGTCATATTGTTTGCTGTTGCCGGTCGGCTGGTGCAGCTGATTGTTGATCAGATCATAGACGCCCTCAAACTGCCCGCCCATGCCGGTCGGCCAGCTCATCGGGCAGACGTCCAAGGCCAATTTGTCGGCGACCTCGTCGAGCAGCTCGAACGGATCGCGGCCTTCGCGGTCGACCTTGTTGACGAAGGTGATGATCGGCACGCTGCGCATCCGGCAGACTTCAAACAGTTTCAAGGTCTGCGCCTCGATTCCGCTCGCCGCATCGATCACCATGATCGCGCTGTCGACGGCCGTCAGCGTGCGATAGGTATCCTCGGAAAAATCCTCATGGCCCGGCGTGTCGAGCAGGTTGAAGACAATGCCGTTACGCTCGAAGGTCATGACGCTGGACGTGACTGAAATGCCGCGCTGCTGCTCGATCTTCATCCAGTCCGACCGCGCCCGCCGGTTATCGCCCCGCGCCTTGACCTCGCCGGCCAGGTGAATAGCGCCGCCTTTCAGCAGCAGCTTCTCGGTCAGTGTCGTCTTACCCGCATCGGGGTGAGAGATAATCGCGAATGTACGGCGGGGTTTGGCGTTGGTCATATCTGCAATTTTCTTGTCAATCGTCATCCTGAACTTGTTTCAGGATCTATCCATCGTCGGGACAGAGGCTCTATGGGGAGGAATGGATGCTGAAACAAGTTCAGCATGACGAGCATCCCTAGCCCCTCAATTCCGCGCCCAATTTTCCGGCACTGGCAACGACCTTATCCGAAAGCGCCTTCAGATCGTCTTCGGTCAAGGTTGCGTCCATCGGCTGCAGCGTCACTTCCACCGCCAGCGACTTCTTCCCCTCACCGACGCTCGGCCCCTCGAACAGATCGAAAATACGGGCATCGGTGATCAGCTTCTTGTCGGCACCCTTGACCGCGCGCACCAGATCGCCGGCTGGCAAATCCGCATCGACGATGAAGGCAAAGTCTCGGGTCACGGCTTGCAGCGCCGGCGGCGCAAAGGCGTCGCGCATATGGCCCGCCTTCTTCTTCAGCGGAATCGCGTCGAGGAAAATCTCCGCGCCGACCGCTGCGCCCTTCAGGCCCAGCGCCTTGGTGACCGAGGGATGCAGCGCGCCATAAGCGGCCAAAATCTTCTTCGGGCCGAGCCGCAGCGTGCCGGACTGGCCGGGGTGATAGGCATTGCTGTGCCCAGAATCATCAAAGCCGAAATCCATCAGCTTGTCGACCGGTACGCCGGCCGCCTCGAGGATCGCCAGCACCTCCGCCTTGGCGTCATAGGCGTCGAACCTGCTCGCCGCGCCGCCTTGCCAGCTGCGCGCCGACTTCTCGCCGGTCAGCACCAGACCGATGGTCGGATGTTCGCTGCTTTCGAGATAGCGGCGGCCGACCTCGAAGAGCCGGATCGACGCTGCGCCGCGCGCGCTGTTGCGCTTGGCCGCGGCGATCAGGCCGGGCAGCAGGCTTGGCCGCATCACCTTCAGATCCTCGCTGATCGGATTGGCCAGCGCCCATGTGCCGCCGCCAAAAGGTGCGGCTTCCTTCTCGGAAATGAAGCTCCAGTTGACCAGTTCGTTCAGCCCGCGCGCGGCTGCAGCCCGGCGTGCCTTGCGCTCGGCCAGCTGCTCGGGCGAGGCGGTCGGTTTGGCGACGCCCGGTTTGCGGGGAAGCGGGGTCGAGGGGATACTATCGAGTCCTTCGATACGGACGATTTCCTCGACAATATCCTGCCAGCCCTGCACATCGCGCCGCCAGGTCGGAATGGTGATGGTCCAGTCATCGGCAATGGTGAAACCCAGCGCTTTGAGAATCGCTTTCTGGCGATCGGGCGCGACATCGAGTCCGCCCAGCGCGAGACATTGGGCCGGGTTATAGGCAATCCTGCGCTGCTCCGTCGGCGGCGATCCGGCGCGAGTGACCGCGCTGGCGGTGCCGCCGCACAGTTCGAGTACTAACGCAGTGGCCAATTCCAGGCCATCATCGAGAAACGCCGGATCGACCCCGCGTTCGAAGCGCTGGCGCGCGTCGCTGGTCAGCATCAGTTTCTGACCGGTCTTGGCGATATTTTCCGGGGTGAAATAGGCGCATTCGATCAGCACCTCGGTCGTGGCCTGGTCAGAACCGGTGTTCGCACCGCCCATGATCCCGCCGATATCATGCGCGCCATTGTCATCGGCAATTACCGTCATGCTCTCGTCGAGCGTGTATTCATTGTCATTGAGCGCGAGCACGGTTTCGCCCGGCTTCGCCTTGCGCGCAACCAGGCCGCCATTGAGCTTGCCTACATCATAGACATGCAGCGGCCGCCCATGCTCGAGCATCACATAATTGGTGATATCGACCAAAGTGTTGATCGGTTTCTGCCCGGCGGACTTCAGCCGCGCCTGCATCCAGTCCGGTGACGCGCCATTGCTCACGCCTTTGACGGTGCAACCATAGAAAGCGGGGCAGCCTTCGGGGTCTTCGGTGCGAACATCGGGGCCGGCGCCGTTGCGGGCGATGGTGGCAATGTCCAATGGCTTCAGAGTGCCAAGACCCGCAGCAGCCAGATCGCGCGCAATCCCGCGCACGCCCATGCAGTCCTGCCGGTTGGGGGTGATCGAGACATCGAACACCGGATCGTCAAGCTTGGCATAGTCGGCGTAGCTGGTGCCAACTTCACTGGCCGCACTTTTCGGCAATTCGATGATCCCGTCATGATCATCGCCCAGCTCTAGCTCGCGATAGCTGCACATCATGCCGAAACTCTCGACATCCCGGATTTTTGCGGGTTTCAGCGTGAAATCGCTGCCCGGAATATAGGTTCCGGGCGGCCCGAAAACACCAATCATCCCCGCTCTCGCATTGGGCGCGCCGCACACCACCTGCCACGGTTCCGCCGCACCATCAGCAACTTTAAGCAATTGCAACTTGTCGGCATTCGGATGCGGCCCCGCTTCAAGCACTTTCGCCACGCGAAAGGGTCTCAGCGCATCGGCGGGATTTTCCATCCCTTCGATTTCCAGACCAATGCTGGTCAGTTTTTCAGCAATTTCGGTCGCACAGGCATCAGTGTCGAGATGGGCCTTGAGCCAAGAAAGGGAAAATTTCATGCGCCGACTCCTCCGCTCAAGGTGGGAACGTCGAGTGCGCCAAAGCCGTAATGGTCGGCCCAGCGCAAATCGCCGTCGAAGAAAGCGCGCAGATCGTCCATGCCATATTTCAGCATCGCCAGCCGGTCGATGCCGCAGCCAAAGGCAAAGCCCTGCCAGATATCGGGATCAAGCCCGCAATTGCGGATAACATTGGGGTGAACCATGCCGGAACCCAGAATCTCCATCCAGCCGCCCTCATTGCTGCGGGAGTCACCGCCGATGATCCGGCGGCCCTTTTCGACCGAAAAGCCGACATCGACTTCGGCGCTGGGCTCAGTGAACGGAAAATAGCTCGGGCGCAGGCGCAGCTCGATATCGTCGCGCTCGAAAAAGGCGCGGACAAAGGTCTCCAGCGTCCATTTGAGATGGCCCATGTGAATGTTCTTGTCGATCACCAGCCCCTCGACCTGATGGAACATCGGCGTATGGGTGGCATCGCTGTCGCTGCGATAGGTGCGGCCAGGAGCGATGAGATAGATCGGCTCGCCAGCGCCCTCGGTCCGCTTGGCAACGTCCATCATCGTGCGGATCTGCACCGGCGAGGTATGGGTGCGCAGCAGTTTCGGCATGCCGCTGTCATCGGACGTTGCCGATTCTGGGGGAAAATAGAAAGTGTCGTGCATCGCCCGCGCCGGATGGGTGTCCGGGATATTGAGCGCGGTGAAATTGTGCCAGTCGTCCTCGATTTCGGGACCGGTGGCGACCGAGAAGCCGAGATCGGCGAATATTTCGGCGAGCTCGTCCATCACCTGCGATACCGGATGGATACTGCCTTTGGGTGCCGCAGGCGCTGGCAATGTCAGGTCAACCTTTTCGGTGGCCAGCTTGGCATCGAGAGCCGCTGTCTCCATCGCCTCCTTGCGGGATGTCAGGGCATCGGCGACCGATTGCCGCATGCCGTTGATCTTCGGGCCTTGCTCCTGACGCTCTTCCGGCGTCATCTGGCCCAGGGTTTTGAGGAGCAGGGAAATCTCGCCCTTCTTGCCCAGCGCCGCCAGGCGGATCGCCTCCAGCGCGTCGCCATCGGTTGCAGCGTCAATCTGCTCCAGATATCTGTCCCTGATCGCCTCGATGTCGCTCATCATATTGTCCCGTTTTTAATCGCTGCCCGTCTAGCAAGCCCTGCATAAAACCCAATGCATAAAACCCAATAAAAAAGCGCCGCGAGATTGCTCCCCGGCGCTTCTTTGAATGTATGAAAATGCTTAAGCTTTCGCCAGAGCATCCTGCGCCTGTTTGATGATACCGCTAAACACAGCGGGTTCATTCATCGCCAAGTCGGCCATCACTTTACGGTCGAGTTCAATCCCGGCCAGCTTGGTGCCGTGGATGAACACTCCATAGGTCAGGCCTTCGGCGCGAACCGCAGCGTTGATCCGCTGAATCCAGAGCGCGCGGAACGCCCGCTTCTTAACTTTACGATCGCGATAGGCATATTGACCGGCTTTTTCGACGGCCTGCCGCGCGATGCGGATGGTGTTCTTGCGACGGCCATAATAGCCCTTCGCCTGTACCAATAATCTTTTATGTTTTGTACGAGTGGTCGTACCCCGTTTGACACGTGCCATATTCTATATCCTGTAAGTTAGAGAGTCGCTGCGGCGGGCTTAGCCCAGGCCGTATGGCGCCCATTTCTTGACTGTCCGAGCATCCGCATCACACAATTTCTTGGTGCCGCGGTTCTGGCGGATATATTTGCTGTTATGGCTCATCAAACGGTGGCGCTTGCCGGCTACGCCGTGCTTGACCTTACCGGTTGCGGTGATCTTGAAGCGTTTCTTCACACCACTTTTGGTCTTCAACTTGGGCATTTTGGTCTCCTCTAGATGGTACCTTTACGGACACATGTGGCAGCCCAACACTGGCCAGTGCATCACTTAGGAAGGGGCGCATTAGCAGGATTCGGCGGGAAAGCAAGGGCAATTGAACCGATCTCTTAGTTTACACTCGTCTGAAAACGCACCAGTTGAAACTCTGACCCGATCCCCACGGCGTTTGGTGCATTTCGCGCCAGTCCTCAAGCAATTCAAAGTCGCTGCCTAGTTCATTTGACAGAGTCCGGGAATCGTAGCGCTCCACCGCCAATCCGCTGCACCTTTCGGGGCCATCTGGAGCAAAAGTAGCCATGACGACAATACTGCCCGTATGCGTAGCTTTTAGGATGGCAGTACGATATGCAATGCGCTGATCCCGGTGTGTCAGAAAATGAAATACCGCTCTGTCATGCCACACATCATACTGGCGTTCGGGACGCCAGCGGGTGATATCGGCAATAATCCATCGCACCATAACTGCCTGCTCGCCCAGCCGCTGTTTTGCAACTGCGAGCGCGGAGCCGGAAATATCGAGAACAGTCAAGTCCTTCCAGCCACGTGCGGCAAGATGATCGACCAACAGAGATTCTCCGCCGCCAATATCAATGAACGCGCCGCTATGTCCTGAAACATGCCGGTCAATTGCAGCCAGGGAAATCGAAGGCAGCTGCTGGAACCAGCTTACATCTTCGTGGGCTTTTTCTTCATAAACCCGGTTCCAGTGATCCGATTCATTCATCGACTGCTCTCCCTCGGCCAGCTAGCAACCCGATCAATGATGACAAGCAATTGCCTCCAGTACATCATCGACCCGCGCCTGGTCGCCGATTGCCAGCACATGGCCGTCCGATTCCGCGTGCAGCGGTTCGCCGTTCCAGTCGCACATCATCCCGCCGGCACCATCGACAATCGGGGCGAGGGCGGCAAAGTCGTGCAGTTTCAGCCCTGCTTCGCAGACCACATCGACATGGCCGCTGGCGACCAGGCCGTAATTATAGCAATCGCCGCCATAGATGATCTTGCGCGGCGCGACCTTGCTGGCCAGACCCATGAAATGCTCGGCATCATGCTCGCCAAACAGATGCGGCGACGTGGTAGCGAGGACGGCGTCCTTCAGCTCCCGGCGCCGCGCGGATTTTGCGGGCTGGCCATTGAAGATTGTCGGGCGGCCAACGACGCCAATCCATCGTTCTCTGCCAATCGGCTGGTCGATAATCCCGATCACCGGAAAACCGTCCTGCATCAGCGCGATCAGGGTACCGAATATCGGCCGGCCGACGATGAAGCTGGTGGTGCCGTCAATCGGATCAAGTACCCACTGGCGCGATGCGCCTTCATTGTGGGTGCCATATTCCTCACCGATAATGCCGTCGTCGGGCCGTTCCGCCTCGATGATCGCCCGCATCGCGGCTTCCGCCGCCCGGTCTGCCTCGGTTACGGGGGAGGAATCCTCCTTGGTTTCCTGATCGAATTTGGCGCGGTAGAACGGGCGAATGGCCTCGCCCGCGGCTTCGGCCAGTTTTTGCGCGAGATCGATGTCTTTCGGGGTCATAAACGCGTCTATACCAACTCGTCACCCCAGCGAAAGCCGGAATCCATGGCTTTCGCAAATTGCCTTGGCAAGCTATCGCTTTTCGTCGAAGTGGCGATCAGTCCCACAGGCTGCTGACGGAGCTTTCGTCGGCGATCCGCTTGATCGCTTCTCCCATCAGGGGGGCAATCGGCAGGATCCGGATCTTGTCGGAATCGAGCGCCGACTGCGGCGTGCGGATGGTATCGGTGATGATCAGCTTGCGCAGCGAGGAATTGTTTACCCGCTCCACCGCCTTGCCGGACAGAACGCCATGGGTGATATAGGCCGCAACATCGGTGGCGCCTGCCGCGATCAGCGCATCGGCGGCGTTGCACAGCGTGCCGGCGCTGTCGGCGATATCGTCGATCATGATGCAGAAGCGGCCTTTGACGTCGCCGATGATATTCATCACCTCGGAAACGCCGGCCTGCTCGCGGCGCTTGTCGACAATCGCCAGAGGCGCGTTGTCGAGCCGCTTGGCCAGCGCCCGGGCGCGAACCACGCCGCCAACGTCGGGGGAGACGACCATGATAGCCTTGTCGCTATGACGCCGGATGATGTCCTCGCTAATGACGGGCGCGCCGAATAGATTGTCGGTCGGGATATCGAAGAAGCCCTGAATCTGCCCGGCATGCAGGTCGACGGTCAACACCCGGTCGGCGCCCGCTTCGGTGATCAGATTGGCAACCAGCTTGGCCGAGATCGGCGTGCGCGGCCCCGGCTTGCGGTCCTGCCGGGCATAGCCGAAATAGGGGATGACTGCCGTGATCCGCTTGGCCGAGGCCCGGCGCAGCGCGTCGATGCTGATCAGCAATTCCATCAGATTGTCATTGGCCGGATGGCTGGTCGACTGGACGACAAACACATCCTCGCCGCGCACATTTTCGTGGATTTCGATGAAAATCTCGTCATCGGCAAAGCGCTTGACGCTGGCGTCGGTCAGAGAAATGCCGAGATAGTCGGCAATCGCGGTAGCGAGCGGCAAATTGCTGTTGCCGGACATGAGTTTCATAATGCGTTCCCCGATACGGTAGTCCGCAAGACTCGCCAGCGGCACCCATGACAATTTTGTGACCCTGTTAGACAGATGGCCGGGAAATCAAAAGACCGTATTTGCGTTAATTTCGATTGCTCCGCCCTCTGGCCCTTTCTATCAGGGCGCGATGACGGCAAAGCTTACCATTACCATGGCGCAATTGACCCAGAGCGTCGGCGATTTGCGCGGCAACGCGGATGCAATGATCGCAGCGCACGGCGCGCGGCCCGACAGCGACCTGATCGTGTTTCCCGAACTGCAGCTGATCGGCTATCCACCGGAGGACCTGGTTCTGAAGCCCGCGGTGTGGGAGCGTGCTGCGTCGGAGCTGGATCGATTGGCAGCGGCGACTGCAGGACCGGGAGCGGCGATGCTGGTCGGGTCTATCTTTCGCGAGGATGACAAGCTTTATAACGGCATTGCCTTGCTCGAGGGCGGACATATCCGGGATATCCGCTACAAGGTTGAATTACCCAATTACGGGACCTTTGACGAAAAGCGTTTGTTTGCATCGGGCCCACTGCCGGAGCCGATCGAGTTCCGGGGCTGCAAGATCGGCCTGCCGATTTGTGAAGATGTCTGGTTTCCGGCTGTGTGCGAACATCTCAAATCACTGGGCACGGATCTGTTCATTTCGGTGCATGGCAGCCCCTATGAGATCGAGAAAGACGATATGCGTCTGGGGCAGGTGGCGACCAAACGGGTTCGCGAGACCGGGATTCCGATGCTTTTCCTGAACCGGGTTGGCGGGCAGGACGAAATCGTGTTCGATGGAGCCAGTTTCGTGCTCAACGGCGATGCCAGCGTCATGCACCAGCTGCCCGACTGGGACGAGGCGATTGTTGATACGCGCTGGTCTTGTGAAGGGGATGAATGGCGCTGTGCGCCGGGAGAGATCCATCAGCTGGATGACCATCCGGCCGATATCTACAATGCGATGATCGTCGGCCTGCGCGACTATGTGAATCGCAACCGTTTTCCTGGCGTATTGCTCGGACTTTCCGGTGGCATAGACAGTGCCCTGTCGGCGGCCGTCGCGGTTGATGCTCTTGGCGCGGACCGGGTGTGGAATATCATGATGCCGTCGCGCTTTACCTCGCAGGAAAGTCTGGATGATGCCGCGGGCTGCGCTGAAATGCTCGGTACTCGGCTGGACACGATCCCGATCAACCCGGCGGTCGAGGGCTTCGACGCAATGCTCGAGGACAGTTTTGCCGACAGCAATGTCGATATCACCGAAGAAAATATCCAGTCGCGAATTCGCGGCGTAACCCTGATGGCGCTGTCGAACAAGTTCGGTCATATGCTGCTGACCACCGGCAACAAGAGCGAGATGAGTGTCGGCTATGCCACCATCTATGGCGATATGGCGGGCGGCTATTCGGTGCTGAAAGATGCCTACAAGCTGACTGTGTTCAAGCTGTCAAAGTGGCGCAACGCCAACAAGCCGAGTCTCGGCATGGGTCCGGATGGTCCGGTCATGCCGGAAACGGTGATCAGCAAACCACCGAGCGCGGAATTGCGCGAGGATCAGAAGGACAGCGACAGTCTGCCGGATTACGAGATTCTCGATCCCTTGCTGCATGGGCTGATCGAGGAAGAATTGTCGGTCAACGATCTGGTGGCGCGGGGATTCGATCGGGAAACGGTGGTGCGGATCGAACGGCTGCTCTATATCGCCGAATATAAACGCCGGCAGGCCCCTCCGGGCGTGAAGCTGGGTACCAGAAACTTCGGCCGCGACCGGCGCTACCCGATCACCAACGCATTCAGGACCGTATGACAATAAAAACCCGCTTCGCCCCGTCGCCGACGGGCCATCTCCATGTCGGCAATATCCGCACCGCGCTGCACAACTGGATGTTCGCGAAAAAAGAGGGCGGCACGTTCTTGCTGCGGCTCGACGATACTGACGCCGAGCGGTCGAAGGAAGAATATGTCGAGGCGATCCGTGCCGATCTCGCCTGGCTGGGTCTGACGGCCGACGAAGAGCAAAGGCAGTCGGCGCGCTTTGATCGCTATGAAGAGCAGCTGGAAAAGCTGAAAGCAGCGGGCCGGGTCTATCCCGCCTATGAGACCGCGCAGGAACTGGATCTGAAGCGGAAGATTCAACTCGGTCGGGGCAAGCCGCCGATCTATGACCGGGCGGCCATGGACCTGACAGCGGAGCAGATTTCTGCCTTTGAAGCGGAAGGCCGCAAGCCGCACTGGCGCTTCCAACTGGACCACGCAACGCCGATTACATGGACGGACCGGATTCGCGGCGACCAGCATTTCGATCCGGCCTTGCTCTCCGATCCCGTGATCCGGCGCGAGGATGGCAGCTGGCTCTATATGCTGCCCTCGGCGATCGACGATATCGATATGGGCATCACCCATGTTGTGCGCGGCGAAGACCATGTCGCCAATACCGCGGTGCAGATCCAGATGTTTCATGCGCTAGGTGCCGAGCCGCCGGAATTTGCGCATGAGGCGCTGCTGGTCGGCACCGAGGGCAAGCTCTCCAAGCGGCTGGGGTCGCTGGGCGTCAGCAGCTTTCGGGAGAAACATATCGAGCCGCAGGCGATTGTCGCCTTGCTTGCCCGGATCGGGACCAGCGATCCGGTGGAACCGGTAACCGAGGTTGAACCGCTGATTGCGACATTCGACTTTGCCCGTTTTGGCCGCGCACCGGCGCGGTTCGACGAGGAGGAACTGGCGCAGCTGAACCAGAAGATCGTGCATCTGCTCGAATATCAGGATGTGAAATCCCGGCTGCCGGACGGAATGGATGCTGCGGCATGGGACGTGATCCGCCCGAACCTGCACGATATGCATGATGTCGATCAATGGTGGCAGGTGGTAACCGGGCCGGTATCGGTGCCCGATATGCCAGCGGAAGACCGGGAATTTCTGGCCATTGCGCACAAGACACTGGAAGAATTGGAAGCATCTGACGACCTCTGGAAAGACCTGACCGGCGCCCTCAAGGAAGCGACCGGCCGCAAGGGCAAACCGCTGTTCATGCCCCTGCGTCAGGCGCTGACCGGGCTCGATCATGGTCCGGATATGAACGCCTTGCTGCCCTTGATCGGCAAGGAAGCCGCGCTGGCGAGACTGGCGACGGCCTCCGCGTAATCCCTTATATTAAAACGAAAAAATCGCTCGGCACCGGTCCGCTTGCAATCTTTAATGTAATAGTATAACATCACAAATGGCGATGGGGCCAGATAGTCAAACAGGCACAGGCCGCTCCGCCACTTTTTGAGGATGGTTGAGAGGATCAAATGATGAGCTATGTTTCCGTTTATGAGAACAAGACTCCGCGGGCGAAGGGCGTGCTGTTGGCCGGCGCGGTTCACGCGGCCATCATCGGTGGCGTGATTGCGATGCCGGGTATTGAGGTGCCGGAAAAATTTAACGGCCCGTTCAATGCAATTCCTATAGTCAAACCTGAGCCATCCGACCCGGTGATTATAGAAGACCCGCCCAGGCCGGATTTGCCGCAGGAGGACCACTCACGAGCGCCTGATATGCCGATTGCGGATGTCCGGTCCATCCCGATCCAACCATTTCCGACCTATTCGGACCTGGGCAATGCGTTGGGGTCTTCGGGAACGGCAGCAGGAATTCCGCTTGATCCAATCCAGATCGCTCCGGACCCGGTGATCGTCGGTGCTCGCCTCAACAGCCGCTATGCGGATCAGTTCCAGCCCGCTTATCCCCCGGGCCAGTTGCGTCTCGAGCGGGAAGCCGAGGTCAGCGTCCGGGTGCTGGTCGGCACCGATGGCCGGGTGAAGCAAATCGAACTGATCGATTCGCCGCATCAGGACTTCTGGCTAGCGACGCGCAAGCAGGCGCTGAGCAAATGGCGATTCACACCGGCGACCAAAGATGGCAAGCCATTTGAGAGCTGGATGACACTGAAAGTCCGCTTTGAAATCAACAGTTGATCGTTGCGTCGGATGGCCTGACCCCTGTTTCCCGCGGCAAATTTGCGGGAAGGGCTGGTCATCCGCGCGCCCCCGCACTATTTGAACGCCATGGGAATGTTAAAAGATGCATCGGTAAGCGGCGGTTTTGGTGATCTGATCGCAGTCTTTCGTCAGAGCGAGCCCGGCGAGCGCGTGCTGCCGGCGGTATTGGCGATCGCCTGTACGGCGTTCATTTTGCTCCTTTTCTATCTCGATCCCAAGGTCAACACGTACACTTATGTACCGCAGGAGGTCATTTATGTCGAAAACTGGAAGACCGACCGGACCGATGAGGAAATCTTGCAGGACCGCTGGGAAATCCAGTGCCTCAAGGACAAGCTTGAACTCGAGCGGCGCGAAGCGATGAAATCACTGGGCCGGATGTCCGGCATGGATGTCGAGCAAATTGAGCGGGAAGCCGAAGCGGCCCGGGTCGCGCGCGGTGAAGTAGAGGTGGAGCGCCCCGCCGGACTGCAATGCTGAATCCAGCCGCTGATGCCGACTATATGGCGGCGGCGCTGTCACTTTCGGAGCGGGGGCGTGGCCGCACCGGTGCCAACCCCAACGTCGGTTGCGTTATTGTCAAAAATGGCATCATCCTCGGTCGCGGCTGGACCCAGCCGGGCGGACGCCCGCATGCCGAAGAAATGGCGCTGGCGCAGGCGGGCAAGGCTGCCAGGGGCGCAGACATCTTTGTGACCATGGAGCCCTGTGCCCATGACAGCAGCCGCGGCCCAACCTGCAGCCTTGCGATCATCGAGGCAAAGCCGAAAAGAGTGGTCGTCGCGACGCTTGATGCCGATGAGCGCACCAGGCGCAGGGGGATCGACCGGCTCGGCGACGCCGGCATTCCGGTCTCGGTCGGTATCCGCGAATGGGAGGCGCGCCGCGCGATGGCCGGTTTCCTGTGCCGGATCGAGAAGGGGCGCCCGTTTGTCACGCTGAAACTCGCGATGTCGCTGGATGGCTGCATCGCCATGGCCGACGGCACGAGCCAGTGGATCACCGGCGACCGCGCGCGGGCCCATGCGCATATGGAGCGGGCACGCAGCGATGCGATTCTGGTGGGAGCAGGCACGGCCCGGGTCGACCGGCCGGGGCTGGATGTGCGGCTCGACGGGCTGACCGATCGTTCGCCGCAACCGATCGTGCTGGGCAGCGACAAGGACAGGCCCGAGCATTGGCTGCAGATTGACGAGCCCGCCGGTATCGCCGGACTTGCCGAGATCAACTGGCTGCTGGTCGAGGGCGGGGCAAAAACCGCTGCCTCTTTCCTGCAGGCGGGACTGGTCGACCGGCTGTTATTCTATCGCGCGCCGATCGTCATCGGCGGCGGCCTGCCTGCCATTGCCGATATCGGTCTGGAAAAGCTCGGCGAGGCGCACGGTCAGTGGCGGCGCACCGATCAGCGCGCTCTGGGGCAGGATATGCTTGAGATATATGATCGCGCCGCCTAGGTTCCGCTCCGTTCACAGCAAATAGGATCACCTATGTTCACCGGCATTGTTTCCGATATCGGCACCATCGAATCGCTCGATCAGCGCGGTGACCTGCGCGTCAAAATCTCCTGCGGCTATGATATGGCTGGCATCGATATGGGCGCCTCGATCGCCTGTTCGGGCATTTGCCTGACCGTGGTCGACAAGGGCCCGGACTGGTTTGCGGTCGATGTATCGGGCGAAACGCTCTCGTGCACTGCCCCGGGGCAATTTACTGCCGGTCGGCGGATCAATCTGGAGCGTGCCCTGAAGGTCGGCGACGAGCTCGGCGGCCATATCGTCACCGGCCATGTCGATGGGGTCGGCGAAGTCTTGTCCTGCCAGCCCGCCGGTGATTCGAGCGAAACCGTCATCCGGGTATCGAAGGATCTGGCACCTTATGTTGCGGCCAAGGGATCGATCACCGTCGACGGCGTTTCGCTGACGGTCAATGCGGTGGCCGACAAGGAAACGGGTACCGAATTCACCCTGAACATCATTCCCCATACCGCTCAGGTGACCACACTAGGCGAATTCGAAGCGGGTCGGCCCGTGAATCTGGAGATCGACATCTTGGCGCGCTATCTGGCGCGGATGGAACAGGTTCGGTCGCTGAACTGACGCCAGGTATAATGACGACTACGGTGCAGCTTGCTGCCGTTAGTGGTGAGTATCGTCATCCTGAGCGGCAATTCCAGCCCCTCCTGTTCAGAGGAGGGGATTCAAGGGGTGGTGGCGATGCGTCAGCATCGCTCGCGTCAGCGAACAAGGATGGTGCGGCTGCGGTGGTCACTCTGATAAAAAAGGACAGGGCTTCGCCGAGAGAAACCACCCCAACCCCTCCTTTAAAAAGGAGGGGCTTATGTGAGTTGATGACGGAATTGCCGTTAGTGGTGAGCCTGTCGAACCACGCCTATCGTCGAGAAGCGCCCTTCGACAAGCTCAGGGCTAACGGCAACTCGCAAGTGCGCTGCTCTGGATTGTCAGGTCGCCTTGGGCTTCTCGCAATGAAAACTGTCGGTCAGAACGGCAACCATTTTTGCTTCTTGCTGAATTTCATATAGCCAACATTGGCGCCCAGCCGCAGCCCCGCGCCCAGCCGTACCGGGATCAACACCTTGTCACCGCTGCGCAAATAGCTGACCTGGAAGCCGCCAATAAAATAGGCGGCGCCTTCGCCGGCCGGGAAGCGCTGAAACAATTCTTCGGTGTCGTAGAGATTGTAGACGAGGACAAAGGTGTTCGCCGCGTTGCCGCCGACATCAAAACCGATCGACGGACCGGTCCAGTAGACCGGACGTTCGCCCTCGATCTTGTGGTAAAGCTTGCCCGAGCCATAGCGCAGGCCGACAATGAACGCCCCGCTGGCTTCGCGGCCGGCGATATAGGCATTGGGCCGGCCCTGTTTCTTCAAGATGCCCTCGATCACTTCAGCCAGGCCTTTTGCGCCCTTGCCGAACACGCCTTCTGCGGCGCCGATCAGGTCGTCGTCCTGATAGGTGGCATTTTCCTCGGTCGCTGCCGGGACGGAGTCGATCGCACTGGCGCCGGACTGGCCATAGGTCTGGTCCGGAGCGACGATGTCGGCATCGATATTGCTGTCGGCCGGCGCATCGTCGACCATCGTCTGACCGGAGGCGGAGGAATCAAAATTCCCGTCATAGTCGGGCGCGGCCAGATCGGCGTCAATCACATCATTCGGGTCGACATTCTCGACCTGGGCGAATGCGGGTGACAGGGCCGGTGCAGTGGCAAGGGCCAAAACAGCAAATGTTCCCAAAAATTTCTTCATGCATAACGGTAACATGGGTTAACTCCTTACCATTACCAGCCAATCTGGGGGTGTCGGCTGTTGGACATGCACACGCAATGAACGGACGACGAACTGAGTCGATTCTGCGGCAGTGCGAGTCTCATTGAGATTATCATGCGGATTACCGCCTTTCTTGGTCTGTTTTTACCCGCGCCACTTTACCCGTTGCAGCAAGCGCTGTGCATGGTTATAGCGCGACCTCTAGCCAAGCTGCGTGGACACGTGGGTGAGCGGCTGAAACCACCTCCCTGCTAAGGAGGCAAGGGCCTCACGGTCCTTCGAGGGTTCGAATCCCTCCGTGTCCTCCATTCACCCCCAGCACAATTCTCTGAGCGCACGCTCACCGCGTAACCGCCGGACATGTGGGTAAAATTTGCGGCCAAACCAGTTTTGGCAAGCAAAGCGCAGGGGAATTTGAGAGACTTTGCCATGTTTCTTGCTGGCCGTCTCTGCCAAGATCGAGTTCGCTGCATAACAGGGAAAGTACAGGGAAATTGTTAGAAATTCGCTCAGAAAGAGATATTTTTGCCTTGTGAAGGCCAGCATTTCCGCCGACTTCAACTGCAAATTCCCTACTCTAGTGATCAGGGAACATAAAATGCCTAACAGGGAAATTTTTATCGGTAACAAGGAATTTAAGGTGAACGATCCGGTGATCGCACATTTGTTGTGGAACAGCGGGGTACGATCTTCTTCTACGCTGCGTAATGCGCGCGAAGCAGGCCTAGGATGAGGGCAAGTGATCAAAAGCACAGGGAACTTGAGGACTTCTGGGATTTCCGTTTGAAAAACGCGATATACGATGAGACAGTTCCGAGAGGCCATTGCCTAATTGGTCCAACCAAACTGTTGTCGCTGTGCCTTCCAGGAGGCCGGTATTTCGCTATGAATAAGCCGCTCCAGCGTAAACCCTGGAGGTTGCTTCCCTGCCAAAATTCCTTCCTGAATGTCAGGCGCCAGGAATGCCAACCTAACCAGCAAACGCTTGTACGATTTGCTCGGGGCAGCATTCAGCAGCGGCAAGCCACGCCGGTCGGTTTCAATGATGCAATGCGCCGCGTGCAGAGCCTTGATCAATATCGGATCTGGTCGCGCTATTGGCGATCCCGGGCCGGCGATGGTATATTTTCCACCATGCCGCTGCATCCGGATAGCCAGTATCAAATTTAAATATTCAGGATTCTCCTTATCGAGTTCGACCCTTTCGTCATTCAAAAGCCTTTTGCGAATTGGGTTAAGAAATTTGGCCGGCAGCTGCAGGACCAGCGAAGTCTCTCGAACTTCAATCCGCAAAGGCACTATTTGTGGAAGATAATTGGTTCGAGGGATCAACCTCGATATGCTGTGCTCAACCACCTGCTCAAGTGCGTTCGCAGCAACACGCTGGACCAATTTTCCGCTTTTCTTTTTGCCCTTGAGCAGCGATGTTGACACGTAATAGCGATAGACATGTCCGCGCGTGCCATGCGAGAAACTGGGTGACATCGGACTTCCGTCGCTATCGAACAAACGTCCGGTAAACGGCGCTTTGGCGACATGATCGCGGCGACAGCCATGACGGCGGGAATTGGAATCAAGCAATTGTTGAACACTGTCAAACAGATCAGCATCAACAATGGCTTCGTGCAAACCGGGATGAACCTGGTTTTTGTGGTTTAGCATGCCGCGATACGTTTGATTGCGAAGAAGATAGAATAGTGCGCCTCGGCTGAAGGGCTGCCCGCCGAGCACTTTTCCTTTCCGGGTCACGCGGATTTTTGAAAGTATCCCGTGCTCGCCCAACCATCGTTCGAGGGCATGGACCGAACCAAGCTCAAGATAAGTCGCGAATATCAGCCTGACGACTCGCGCCTCATCCTTATTGACCTTCAATATCCGGCTCGTACCGCTGGCCTTGTCGTACCCAAGGGGAAGCGTTCCCCCCATCCACATGCCTTTGGCCTTTGAAGCAGCTATCTTGTCCCGAATGCGTTCGCCGGTGACTTCGCGTTCGAACTGCGCGAACGAGAGCAACACGTTGAGCGTAAGACGGCCCATGCTGCTGGTTGTGTTGAATGACTGGGTAACACTAACAAAGCTCATTTCATGACGATCGAATGTTTCAACCATGCGAGCGAAGTCAGCCAGGCTTCGAGTGAGCCGGTCGATCTTGTAAACCACCACCACATCTATCTTTCCCAAAGTGATATCTGCAAGCAGGCGTTTCAACGCCGGGCGTTCGATGGAGCCGCCTGAATAGCCGCCATCGTCATAACGATCAGCTAATAGCTTCCAGCCTTCACTTGCCTGGCTCTTGACAAAGGCCTCGCCTGCCTCGCGCTGAGCATCGAGGCTGTTGAATTCCTGTTCCAAACCGTATTCAGAGCTTTTCCGGGTATAAATTGCACAAAGTTTGGGCTCAGGTTTCATGTTTTTGGTTCGCGGAGCCCGAAAAAGCGTGGTCCGTTCCAGCGGGTACCCGCGATTGCCGTGGCAGCGGCTGACAGGCTGTCATAAATTTCTCCATCATGGCTGAAACCGTTTTCGGTAACTTCGACTTCAACCATTCGGCCCTTCCAAATACGCCCTAGTTTTGCACCGATGCCAAGTGACAGGCCTTCTGCTTTTGGGACAGGTGTGCGCGTTAGTTGTTTCCGCGTCGAGGGTTCGAGCCCCCCTTCAATCGAAGCTTGTATGCGCCACGCAAGCATAAGCCGGAATAGTTCGGGCGAACGGAGTGGTGGCGGGGAACCATAATATTCCAGCCAAATGCTACGCAACGGTTCTAAGCCAAGATTATCCAGTGTCTCAACTATGTCGAGATCCGGACTGCTCATTCCTCCGTATCCAACACGCGGCCGTGTGAGCCAACAGGTCTCTCCGAAACAATTTTTAGTACGCGATTTATGAAGGTTTCCGATACAGCGTCTTGAAACAAATGAGATTGCCATTCCAAGGTATTGCAATCGTTGCTATTTCCAGACAAAGTTATTCTCCACCGGTTGACTTTAACAATGCTGACATTGCGCGTTTAAGCCAGTCGAAAAGTGATAAAATGCTGTGTTTTCTTGAACATTCTGCGCTTTTGGTGTGTTTGGTCCTGCTTCGGCAGGTTATCAGGCTGGGTGATTTTTCTGCAATGCGGCCATGGCGATTGAGGAGTTGGCTGCACGCTTTTGCGATCTCCCGGTTTAATCAACCCCACAACATGGGCCGGGAACATCCGCGACCGAGTCTTGTGCCGCAAAGCCGCCAGAAACGGGTTCAGCCAAGTCTCGAGATCGTGCCACTATACCCATACCATCGCTAGCCTCATCTAAAGCTGGCTCACCATGAATCAGCAATCTAAGAAAAAGGGGATCCCAAATATCACAAATCTGACAAAGCAGTGCAGATTGTCTGTGGCTTTGATTCTCAACCGAGATATCATGCAAACATCGTTGCCAATCATTTGGATGGTGTCTACCGAGGTAATTAATATGTCTGCTCAAAGATGGGCTGATAAACGTTGTCTGTTGCAGTAGAAGAATCTTAAATGTCCAGGAATGTAACAAAAAAATCCGGTCAGCTTCGAGCTCGATTGAGCGGGAATAACGCGCGCTTTTATGCTTTTACCGCATTTTTGACCCTTGTGTTTTTCACAGGTGGTAGTTCGCGTGATGATGTGCAGTCGCTGGTGTTCCTTCGTCCTTTGGCCGTGCTGTTTGGTGCCTATGCTTTGACCTGCATGGACCGCGAAGCATGGAAAGGTAGGATATTTCCTCTCTATATTGCATTGGCCCTTGCCGGGTTGATGATATTCCAGCTGATCCCGCTTCCGCCACAAATCTGGACAGCGCTTTCCGGGCGACAGATCTTCGCCGACATTGCCGACTTGGCAGGCATTGAGCAGCCATGGCGGTCGTTAACGTTATCCCCATCACGTACTTTGAACAGTCTTTTTTCGCTCGCCATCCCGGTTTCGGCGATGATGCTTTACCTTAATCTTGATGAGCAGCGCCGTGAGCAAGCCATTGCTGTTATTATCACTCTGGCCGGAATAAGCGCTGTGTGGGCCGCGTTTCAGCTTACCGGGTCTGCGCGTAGCTCGCTTTATCTTTATAATATTACCAATAATGGCTCAGCTGTTGGTTTGTTTGCAAATCGCAATCATCAAGCGGTGCTTATGGCAGCAACAATCGTCATACTTGGTTGGTATGCAGCATCCCATGTTGTTGCAGCAAAACTAGCAGCTGTAAAATTTAGCGCCAGCATTGCCGCGATTTTTGCCCTTGTTCCGCTGATTTTTATTACAGGATCGCGAGCGGGCTTGATTCTTATGGCACCCGCACTGGTTGCCTCAATGATATTGATTTATTTTGGACGGTATACAATCGAAAGCCAGCGTTTTATTCAAAGCAGCCAGCTCACAAAAAAACGTTTAACTTCTCGGCAGACGATATTGCTTTCGACTATAACCCTCGTCGTGGCAATGGCCGCACTCTCCATTTACTTTGCGCGGTCATTGGCGTTTGATCGACTTTTTGGTCGCGGGCATGCGGAAGAATTGCGGAGCCAGCTTGTGCCAATACTTACGAAAATGATGGGCGACTATTTTCCATGGGGAAGTGGTTTTGGCAGTTTTGAGTATGTTTACCGGATATACGAACCACAGGAGCTTTTAAATCCCTCTTATCTCAATCAGGCGCACAATGATTGGCTGCAGTTTCCTATTGAAGGCGGTTTTCCAGCAATATTAATCGCTGGCGCTGCATCAAGTTGGGGCGCTGCACAAATTTTTAGATTGGCTAAAAATTGGCGATCCTCCCGGCACAAAAAATATACCGTGATCATGGCAGCAATGGTCATGCTGTTATTATTGGCCGGCAGTATCGGCGACTATCCCTTGCGCACACCGTTGCTAATCGCCGTATTTGCTGTCATGGCTTGCATATTTGGGGACAATCTTCGTGACATTCAGAAGAGCGCAAAACTAGCCCGCGCGGACGTTCAATAGACCGATAGTGCGCTCGGTCGATCCATCACCAGTTTACGCACCAAATAGTTTCGTCTAACGGAATCTTAAATTTACGGAAATTTTCAAAATGATGAAACGTTTTTTTATATTGTTCTCAGCTCTTGCATTATCTGCCTGTGGCGGACAGGCGGTCCTCGGCGGCAGTCCAGATGTAACTGTAGTTTCCAAAGACGGATTGCCGGAACCGACGCGCGTAGACTTACTGAGTTCGAATCGTCCATATCTAATCGGACCTTTTGACAAGCTTAAAATCGACGTTTTTGGTGTTGAGGATCTTAGCAAGGAAATGCAGATTGACGCGAGTGGACGACTTTCTTTTCCGCTGGTTGGTGTAGTGGAAGCATCTGGTTTGACGCCGGGCGAGCTGGCGGATGAATTGGAGAAGCGGCTGCAGGGCCGCTATGTGCGTGACCCGCAGGTCACGGTTAATCTCGAAGAAACCGTTAGTCAGGTTATCACGGTTGATGGCCAAGTCAAAAAGCCAGGTCTCTATCCTGTGATCGGACGGATGACATTGATGCGTGCGGTCGCGACTGCGGGTGGGACCGATGAATTTGCAAAGCTAAATGATGTCGTGATTTTTCGCAGCGTCAATGGTGATCAGCTTGCGGGCCTTTATAATTTGAAGGCCATTCGTCGCGGGGCTTATTTGGACCCCGAAGTCTTTGCAAATGATGTCATTGTCGTTGGAGATTCTCAGGCCCGTCGCCTTTTCCGGGATTTTATTCAGGCATCTCCGCTAATCACCACCCCGCTGATTATTTTGTTTAGAAACTGATAGATGGGAACATATAGTCCGCGTATGAACAATAATTCACCAAGCAACGGTCAGACCGTTTTTGCTGACACTGATCTCTATGCCGATCTAAATCACGAAACACCGATATTGATACAATATTGGCATGCGATACTACGCCACAAGATTGCCATTGCCATTATTCTTGCTGTCTGTATCGCAGTCGGCATTATCTCTACATTGCTAATGACCCCTTATTATACATCAACTGCAACGGTCGAAATTAATCGTGAACAGGACAAGGTAACAAATGTCGAGGGCGTGACAGCATCAGACAGCACCAGTCAGAATCTTGAATTTTATCAAACACAATATTCGTTACTGGAGTCGCGCTCGCTTGCCGAGCGTGTGGTCCGTGCCCAAAATCTCGTGGCCAAAGATGATTTTTTTGAAAAGTTCAATGTAGACCCCGACAATACCGGCCTGTTGACAGAGAATGTCAAAACACAATCGGCCGCGCAGCGTGACGCACGGTTCAAACTTGCGGCCGATATTCTGCAAGAGCATATCAGTATCTCGCCGATTCGTGGTTCCAGCCTTGTCGAGATAAGTTTCCAAAGTCCGAGTGCTGCTCTTTCAGCGCAGATTGCCAACACCTGGGTTGAACAGTTTATTGCTTCAAACCTTGACAGACGCTTCAGTTCGACTGCCGATGCACGAAAGTTTCTTGAAGCGCAGCTAGCTGATTTAAAGCAAAAACTTGAAGACTCGGAACGCAATCTATCTGCCTACGCTGACAACAAACAGATCATCACATTATCATCAGAACAGACGCCGGACGGCAAAACTATATCCCAGACAACGCTTGCTTCTGCGAATCTTGAGGCCCTAAATGCTGCTTTAGCGGTTGCTATTGCAGATCGTATCGCTGCGGAAAGTGAAGCGAACGGGAGAGCCGGCAACAAAAATGCCCTCACAAATGCTGCACTCAATAATCTTCGCCAGGAACGCGCTAAAGTTCAAGCCGAATATGCGAAGCTTATGGTCCAGTTTGAACCTGAATATCCTGCTGCAAAAGCGCTCGCTTCGCAGGTCGCGGCGCTGGACAGAAGTATCGCGACTGAAGAAGCACGTTCCCGGACGGGTACATCTTCACGCTATCAGGAAGCTCTGGATCGTGAGCAACAACTGCGTGCTCAGGTTAATAGCTTGAAAAATGAATTTAGCGGCGAAAGACGAGATTCCATCCAGTATAATATTTTCCAGCGCGAGGTTGATACGAATCGTCAGCTTTATGACGGGCTTCTCCAGCGCTATAAAGAAATCGGCGTGGCAGGCGTCGGGACAAATAACATATCCGTCGTTGATCGTGCTCAGCCCCCCGCGGGACCTTCGAGCCCCCATCTTATGCTCAATATTGCATTGGCTATTCTCACGGGAATGGGTCTTGCTGCAGCTTACGTGTTCATTATGGAGCAGATTGATCAGACGGTGAAAGATCCTTCAGATCTGAAATTTAAGCTAGGGATAGCGCCGCTGGGTTCTATTCCTGATCTCGATAAAGAAGACATTCTTATCTCATTGGGTGATAAAAAATCCGTTGCATGGGAGGCCTATTTATCGATTCGCACAAGTTTGGCGTTTCTCACGGATCACGGTGTTCCGCGCTCGTTCCTTCTGACTAGCACGCGGGCAAACGAAGGGAAGAGTACGTCTACGCTGGCCCTCGCGGCGGTCCTTGCAAGTACCAAGAAGCGGATATTGCTGATCGATGGCGATATGCGTAACCCTTCGTTACATGAGATGCTGAATGGAAAAAATACAAATGGCTTAAGCAATTATCTAGCGGGTGAAGATAATTTAGATAAATTGATATGTCACGACAGCCTCTATGACTTTGATACGATGTTCGCAGGACCCATACCGCCTAACGCCGCAGAACTACTTAGCAGCACACGGATGCGCGAACTGGTGGCTAAGCTGTCCGAAACTTATGACACAGTCATTATTGACGCCCCGCCCGTGCTCGGACTGGCAGATATCCCCTTGCTGGCAGACTCTGTAGAAGGCGTAATCTATACTATTGAGGCAGGAGGGGTAAAGCTGCGAGGTATCCAAGCTGCCCTTCAACGAGTCCGCAGTTCACATGCGCATATTTTTGGTGGCATTGTGACCAAGGTTCAGGCGAAGCACGGTGGCTACGGTTATGCATATGAATATAGCTATGGCAACAAGACACCTACCGTAGATTAGTCTGCCGATGACAGGTTCAACACCATGATTAAGAATAGTATCATCTGGCTCATCGGCGTGGGGATGGCCTTGATGTCCGGACTGACGGCCCTGGGATCGATAGCGAAAAATAAGGCGCCTACACTAGCTGTCACCCTCCACCCACTCAACGGATTTGCTGCTGAAAACTTAGCGTCAGCATCTATCAAAACTTCCATTGCGGTAAATTCAGGTCAGTTTCCTGATCACATTGATCCAACGGTGACCAAACTCGCCCTGAAAGCATTTATCGCCGAGCCTGTAACGCCTGCAGCAGTTGCTGTCCTAGCTCTTGCGGAAGCGCAGCAAAGCAAACAAAAATTAATGAGTGAAGCATTTCTGCTCTCACGGCGGCAACCTCTCGTGTCAGCGTGGATGATCGCCGACAGCGGAGCAAGACAAGACGTGCCAGCCCTTTTAAACCATTACGACACGATGTTGCGGACGAGTACATCTGCCGCAACTATCATAATTCCGTTTATGGCAAATGCGCTGGCTAACGACAGTTTCGTGCGTCCATTTGCCAATCTGCTTGCAAAACTACCATCCTGGGCGCCCCAATTCTGGGGAACTGTGGTTGAGACTCCAGGGGCCCTCGTCAATGCCGCACGCCTGCGGGAGATACTCTACCAGCCGAATGAGAATGATGCCGTCTATCGTGATGATCGCCTGATTCAGGCACTTGTCAGCAACCAGCAATTTGAGACAGCCGAAGCGTTATTCCATCTTCTAGCGGAGCAGAAAGAAGATAACTCTTTGCTTAAAAACAGTTCTTTCGAAACCGAGCCAGAATATTCCCCAATTGATTGGCAGTTATTCTCGACCGGTGAATATGGCGCAGTCGTTGCCGACGGAAAGCTTGAATTAAGCGCAATCCGAAATTCCGGCGGCTTGTTTGCCCGCCAACTCGTCAATTTACCGCCCAGGATAGTGACGTTGGACATAAAATCACAAGATTCGATCTCTGACAATGCGCGGGTTACCGTCGGTCTTCAATGTGCCGAAATATCAAACAATGCACCGCAGAGGATCAGAATTTCGCTAAAAAACAAGACCACCAGTTCCAAGATTGACAACTCAAGATCCGGATGCAGCTTTTATTGGTTTGATATAAATGGGCGTGCGTCGGAAAATGGTGAGGGTTTCGATATTGTGATAGATTCTATCTCATTACGGTAGGTGACGTTCCAAATTACATAGGTTGACATTTTTTTGCCCATACTCGGAGAGCATTCACTCACATCTGTCTTGATATATGCGCATTTATCTTCGATGTCACCGACCGTCCTCAAAGACTTTAAGGTACACATGGATCATCTTTTCTTCTCCCTCTCCAAAAAGGCAGAAGCGATTGTGGGGCGACCATCTCCGAAAAGGATACTTCGATCTACTGTATCAGTCGGGCCATGGTGAAACTCCGCGATGGCGAGTAAGAGAGGAAGCGGGTTGGCTGCAATTCGTGCGATCCGCTCCAATGAACTAAACGCGAAACGGTGGGAAATCACTATGCTACGCCTAGTAAAGCACAGAAAAAGCTGGAACTTGTTCTGATGGGAGAGGGCAACGCCTTGTGTGGCTTCCGACAATTGGTCAACACTAATTTTGAATCATTCCACCAATCAACCAAATCGAGGGTGCTGATCGTTGGTGTCGATATCAGAGGAGATTTGCCTGAACTCGACATAGACCGCGATGGCGTTCCGTCAAAGAGGTTAATCTGTCTGACTTTGGGTTCGCCAGCTTTTTCCATTTTGGAAACCATTCGCAATCTGGCAAACCTTATCAAAGCTGAGCAGCTTGAATGGGTAAGTGAGGCGTGTGAAGCTGCTTCCATTTCTCGCTATCTGGCGCAAACGCCTTTGATGAAGCCGGCGAGGGACTGGTTGCGACATTTGGTAATCGAGCAATTTAGTCACAGCCAAACTGCATTGCCCTTGACAACCGAATTGGTCGGGATCGCTATTATACATGACTGAAGAAACGCCCCCCCAGATGACGGGCATTAGTGGAACAAAAGTTCCGACTGGCAGATTACGCAGTCTTTTTTACGGACTAGTAACAAACAAGGATCTCTATATCGCCGCCGCCGTGACGATGATTCTAACCCTAACGCTTATCTTAGTTCAAAAAGCGATGCTGTCGGATACCGAATTTGTAACCTTGAGTATCGTATTTGCCTCCGCTAGCTTTATAGCTGTAATTGCTCAACTGGGTGATGATGCGGACGTGCTGGCGACTCTAGGCATCGATTTGGCCCGAACAGGACTCCACAGGGTTGTCACGCGGGTAGTGCTTATATCTGCAGTTGCCTCTTTATTGTCCTACTTTTTCAATGACGCCATTCGTTCGTTCGGACTTTTTCAATTTCTGGCTTTCGCGTCGCTTTTCTCGTTGGCCAATTGGTGTTACAATTTGCGACGTGGTCAGGCGTTGATGCGCCATGACAATGTTGATTTCCGTAACACAAGTCTTTTTTGTGCGATCGTTAGGTTGGTGTGCTTTGCAGTACTTGTTCCTTTTATCGGACAGTATGCTATTTTATCCGAAGTTATTGCACGAATTTTTTTGCTTCCCGCAACATCAAAGTCTGAGGATGATACCTTGCATATCGCCTCGTTCACGACTCAGAAATTCATTCGATCAGGGTCTTACTCGACTGATTCACTTGTACAGTCCCAAGCGTTGACCGCGGTATCTATGATTGCAGCAACTAACAACGCAGCTACTATGATTTTAGCATTGCGGCTTATGTTCTATGGAACGGGCGCTCTCTCCCAGATTGTCGGTATATTCTTTAACCGAGCAATATTTCAGCGACAGCCACTTTCTTTTGCGATTTTCATGATCCCCGGCCTTGCATTCGCGCTTTCCTTGGTGGGTGGTATCTGGTTGATCCACGTATTTGGCGGCTTCGAACGAGAAGAGGCAGTCGGTGCTATCGCCGTGGTTTTTGCATTTTTGACTTTTCCGTCTCTCCATCCTCTATCTCGGATTTTTACAGCCGTGGACCGAGAATGGATCAAACTTGTGCTTCAATTGGTTTATTGCGGCATGGTGGTCTGGGTAGCTTCAATAGCTGATACACTTTGGCCAGTAGTAGAAGTTACAGCCGCCTTTTCTGTTTGCTATGCCGTGATATTTCTAATGCTTGTCAGGAAGTATCGCTACAATTTAGGTAATAGCCAAGGAGATTCCTGTTGAATATTACCCATAAATCTGACGCTGTTAGTTCCTATGCCAACAGAAATCCTAACGTCATTCCCAACCAGCAAGATCGGAATAAGTTCTGGGCGAGGATAATGTTCTTCATTCTCGTATTTGGCACAGCCTCGCCTGTTGTTCCAATCTACGCCAAGGCAATTGTGTTTGCAGCCCTATCCTTGCCTATGATTTTTGTAATTAAATCTATCGAGCGAGAAAAATTGATTCTTTTATTTATCCTATCTTTAGTTTTTTTATCATCTATGGTAAAAGATTATTTTGCAATGCAAAGTATGTATAGTAGTGTTACTCTATCTCTATATTATATTCCGTTTTGTATATTTGTTGGTTTCTTGGTGTCTTGCTACTATAGCGCGGAGCAATTTCTCAAAATGCTCGAACCCATGATGTTTTGGATGGCATTAATCTCATTATTACTATTTGCATTTTTTATGACGTTTCCAGATCTTGTATATAGCCTTCCTATCTACCACTTCGAAGATTCCGAGCACCGGACCATTGGGTTTCTCAATATCCTATTTGCTGAGGGCTTTCTGGTGGTGCGAAATACAGGTTTCGCAAGCGAACCAGGTGTATTTCAAATGCTTCTGAATTTAGCCCTCTACCACAATCTCCGAAACGGGCGGTCGCTGAACTTCCGCAATGCCATTTTTATTGCAGCCATCCTAACAGGATTATCCACAGCAGGGCTTATTATTATGTGTGTGTTGATTGTCACGTTCTCAAGCAAATGGGCTCGCTTGGGTATCGCAATTATTTGTATCGCGGGTGGAACGTTTGTCCAAACTGTCGTTGCAGACCAGATAGAGAATAAGTTTTATGGAAGCTATGCTTTTGATAAGAGATTTATCCCGTTGACTAACGCAGTTGAACTCTCCTTGAATAATCCGACTGGAATTGGGTCAGTAGAGTATAGCACCCGCCTTGAGCATTCCGATATTGGTTCATTTGATGCGTACACACAAACGGTGATGCGTTATGGAGTTCAGGGGTTAATGGTCTTAATAGCCAGCTTACTAATTTTACTTTTCTCCGCTCCTGGCATCGCGCTTATCTTATCAATGTCATATATATCAAATTCTTTCTGGTTTATTCCAATTTTTTCATGTTTCCTATTCTGGGGAGTGGGAGAGATTCGCTTGACGAAAACATTGAAATGAGAAGATCGGACATGCTTTATGAGGTTATCTGCATCACACCATTCGGTATGGAGGCGCAAAACTCGGCGTCCGATCTTGCGCGTCAAATATGTGGCGGTATTTCGCCCGTTTTGGATGTTGCTACGCGACGAAATGGGCGCGCATCGCGCCTCGATATTATAAAAGCATTGATGCAGGTACAAAGGCTAGGCGGTTCTCAAACTACTAAACTCACTATTTATTATCAACTATCCGACCCCATTTCGATCATTTTGGTCTATATGCTGAGCGTCCTGACCGGCGCCTGTTTGATTGTTCACGTTCTCGACAATTTTATCGAAACGGCAAAATATCGAAGATTTTTTGCTATACCTCGGATGCTCGCGGTCTTCATGATGCGCCGCGCAGACCAATTGCTAACAATTAGTCCGGCCATGAAGGATGAATTTTCCAACAGCTATGGCCTTTCATCCCAAACAGCCTTTCGATGGCGTCCCGTTCAACCGAGAGAAAGAAAGCGCCCGACGAATGGCAGAATTCTCTTTGGGGGTGCCATCAACGATCGAACAAATTTCACAGCGTTGACGGAGTTTGCACATTCACTGGAAAGGCGCTCGGATAAAAAGCATCTGGATGTCTATACGAGAGGTGGTAATAGCATTTTGGCTACCTTGCCCAACGTAACGATAAAACCTCCAGTTGACGAGGAAAGCTTTGTAAATATAGCGGCTGATTACGACGCGTTTCTTGTTCCATTTAATCACGATTCAGAGTCGTTTTCCTTCTATCGCGATAGTTGTCCTTCAAAAGCCAGCACACTATTTGCGGCGCAGATTCCTATTTTAGTATATGGTCCGTATGAGTTTTGGTTTTTGGAATTTTTGGCAGATTATCCCTTTGTAACAAGTTCAATCGACGCCTTGTCGGCCAGCCATTACGTTGAGCCTACCGAGTATGTTCGGGCGAATCAAGCACTCGGTGAACAGTGCGAAGTGTATACACTACTCGACCTTCAATGACCATAACTATAGTCTGCGTGATCACCTCACTCCTGCTCGGTATTGGCAATGCCTGACCGCGATGCAGGCACAATCCGCCCTCTGCAATTGCTCGTGATAGCCTTCACTGCTTTAGCGGCTGCCAGAGAATAACCGTTGAATGCAGCGGTTTTCCAGGGGAGCGATTCCGATCTCTTAGCACAGCCAGCTGAACATCTTCTCGCATTATGCCGCATAAATGTAAGCGTGGCGTGGAGGCCGCCTTGCATGATGGCTTTGACATAGGCTGATTGCCGTTCTTTTTGGAGCGGTGATAATGGACGATTTCGACGATCAGGATACAAGTAGTCATACAAGTGGTCATAT